>ENA-OOZT01000979-OOZT01000979.1-human-gut-metagenome-genome-assembly--contig:-NODE-979-length-21188-cov-6.870298_pt1 | contig 21188 bp, 21 predicted proteins | sample MGYA00241192_ERZ501407 | MGnify/ENA primary metagenome ERZ501407 (study PRJEB25962, sample SAMEA2042911) | human gut metagenome | biome: human gut; feature: human-associated habitat; material: faeces...
CTTTGCGCGTCCGCAGACGCGCCCCCAAGCTGCTCTTCCCCCAAGTTTTTATGAAGAACTAATTTTTGTGTAATCAGCTGATTCGTTCCAGTCCAACATCCGCGCCGGTGTCGATTTCCGTTGGGTGATAATCGCCCTGATAGGCGGCGAAGAGGTCGTCGAGCGTCTGCGGACGGGGCGGTTTGTGGTCACTCGGCTGTTTATCGGTATTTGGCATCGTGATTTATCCCCTTTCTGGGAATTTGCGGCGGATGAGGTCATCCCTTGCACACAGCGCGCCCTCCCCCTTCACGCACTGCGAAGAGGGAGGGCGCATTCATTTCCGGGAATCCCCTTACTCCTTCCCGCCGCCGACCGCGACGCCAGCAATGATGAACTTGCTGAGGAAGAGGTAGACGATGATGACGGGGAGAATCGAGAGGGCAATCATCATATAGACCTGCCCCATGTCGAACTTCAGGAAGTCGGCGCTGCGGAGCTGAGCAATCAAAATCGGCAGCGTCTTTTTGTTCGCGGAGTTCAGAATCAGGGCGGGGGTGAAGTAGTTGTTCCACGCGCCGACGAAGGTGAAAATCGCCTGAACCGCCAAAGCGGGCTTAATCATCGGCAGAACGATGCGGTTGAACGTGCCGAACTCGCTGCTGCCGTCGATGCGGGCGGCTTCGATGACCTCCAGTGGCAGGCTCGCCTGCATGTACTGGTACATGAAGTAGAACACCGCGGGGCTGGCGATAGACGGCAGGAACAGCGGCAGGAGCGAATCCTTCAAGTTCATCTTGCCCATCAGCTGCACAAAGCCCAGCGCGGAAACCTGCGTCGGCATCGTCATAATCAGCAGGATGAAGGTAAGGGCGAGCGCGCGCCCCTTGAAGCGGTACGCGTGAATGCCGAACGCCGTCAGCGCGGAGAAGTAGCACGCAAAAATCGCCGTCATGGCGGAAACGATGAGCGAATTGCGCATACCGGAGATAATCGGGATGTTCGCGTTGTTTATCACCTGCGTGAAGTTGTTGCACAGCGACGTCCACGAACCCGGCAGGAACGAGAAGCCCTTCTGGATATCCGCGTGCGGGCGGGTTGCGTTGATGATGAGGACGTAGAAGAAGAACAGGCACAGCGCGCAGAGCAGAATCAGCACCGCATACGCCACGATGCGCCGCGCGGTCAGCGCCGCATGGGCGCCGGTCTGCTGGTCTTTTGTCTTGGGCTGCACTTTCATCGTTGCCTGACTCATGCCGCTTTGCCTCCCTTCACAGCCTTCGCCGCTTTCACAGGCTTGGGCTTGCGTTCATCATCGCCGCGCGTCGTGCGCATGATGACCACGCACAGCACCGCGCAGATCACAAACATGATGGCGGACACCGCGCCCGCACGGCCGTAGTTCTTCGACGTGCCGATGAAGTTGTTCAGATACATGACGACGGTCATGGAGGAGCGAACCGGGTCGCCCTTGCCGTTGGTCAAAATCTGCGGAACGTCGAACATCTGCAGGCCGCCAATGAGGGACGTGACGAGCGTGTAGACGAGGATGGGGCGAATCAGCGGCAGGGTAATCTTCCAGAACGTCTGATTCGGGGTCGCGCCGTCAATCTGCGCCGCCTCGAACATGGAGGGGCTGATGCCCATCATCGCCGCCATCAGGATGATGGTGGTATTGCCGAACCACATCAGGAAGTTCATCAGCGCGACGAGCGAGCGCGTGCCCCAGATGTTCGCAAGGAAGCGGATGGGTTCGCCGCCGAGTGCCTGAATCATGTTGTTGACCGGGCCCTGATCAGCGAAGAGGGCGAAGAACAGCATGGCGAACGCGGACGCCATAATCAGGTTGGGCATGTAGATAACGGTCTTGAAGAAGCCTTGGCACTTCAGCTTCAGGCGGTTATCGGTGAACCACGCCGCCAGCAGAAGCGAGAAGACAATCTGCGGGATGAAGCCCATCAGCCACATGATGATGGTGTTGCCGAAGTATCTGGGCAAATCCTTGGAGAAAACGTACAAGTAGTTCGTCCAGCCGACGAATTTCGGGCCGACCTGAATCAGACCGCCCTGCTTGAAGAAATACTCAAAGAAGCTGTAATAAATCGTCGAGACGAGCGGATAGAGCTGGAACAGCGCAAACACGATGAAGAACGGCGCGATGAACACATAGCCCCATTTGGCATAGCTGACGGAGCGGACTTTCTTTTTTGCTCCCTGCATCCGGAATCACCAATCCTTCCTACGTTCGTTTGCCCCAATGATGACCTCTGGCATCCGGCGGGCGTTGGGATTTCGCTGCCAGAGGTCACCATTGGAACAGAATACAATTTTCTTCGTAAAGCAAGCAGGGACGGGCGCAATGCCCGCCCCTGCCGCTTGGTTTGTGATGCGAATTACTCCGCGTCCGGCCACTGGAAGTTCACCAGTTCCGGATACTTTTCGGAGATGATGCTCTCGAACTGCGCCTTGGCTTCGTCGATGGTGGCGTTGCCGTCGAAGTAGTTCTTGAACGCGCCCTGGAAGGATTCGTTCAGACCCTGGTCATAAGCAGAGATGTTGCTCATGTCGATCTTCGGAGCCGCTTCCGCGAACAGCGCGATGTGGTTCTGGCCGGCGAGGAAGGCAGAGGAGTAGTTCTGCGCCAGCTCGTTCATAGCCGCCACGTTGTTGGTGTAGTCCTGCGTGTCCTCGGTAATCTTCTTGGCGATCGCCGCGTCGCAGGTCAGCTTCTGCATAACGTCCTTAATGGTCGCCACGTTGTCGGTGCCGGCAGCCGCGCAAATCCAGGTGCCGCCCCAGTAGTAAGCCTGCGGGCCCTGGCAGACCGCGTAGTCGCCATAAGCGCCGTTGCCGACTTCTTCCTTGCCGCCGTTGGCGACGGAAGTTTCCAGAGAGTTGCCCAGCAGGGTGAAGTTGATGCCCCAAGTGGAGTAGAAGAAGCCGAACACCTTGCCGGTGGGGCCCTGATCGGCAGCCCACTGGCTGTCCCACAGGCTGGACTTGTTGTTGTAGCCCTTGTCGGTGTACTCCTTGGTCTGATCGACCCACTTCATCATATTGGGATCCACGTTGATGGTGGTTCCGTCTACCCAGGGTGCACTGATGTTGTTGGAGAAGGTGCGGAAGGAGTCATCAAAGCCGGACAGCATCTTGTAGCCCTTGGCAGCAGCCTTGGCCGCTACATCGTTGAACTTATCCCAGTCGGACAGGCAGCTCTGCACCTCGGTGGGGTCGTCGGTGCCCAGCACTGCCTTTGCAATACTGCGGCGGTATGCAAACAGACCCGGCGTTGCCTGCCATGTAGTGCCGCGCTGGCTGCCGTCCACCGAAACGATATCCTTGGTGTACTGGTACTGCCCGGCCAGATCGGAGTCGGTCAGACCGATATCCTTCTTGACATCTAGAACGTAGTCGGAGTCCACATACTTCAGGGCGTAGTCAGCCTCGATCAGGAAGATATCGATCTTGCTGTCATCGGCGGCGGAATCCTGATTCAGCAGCGCCTCGTCCAGCTTGTTCTGGTAGTTGTTGTTCTCGTTGGCGTTGATGGTCCACTTTACAAGGGTGCCGTCCTTCAGGGTGGTGGTAGACTTGTCGGCTGCGATCTCCTTGACCTCGGGGTAGTAGTCGTTGAAGCGGCTCTGGAATTCATCGTTCCAGCACCAGATATTCAGCACCTTGCCCTCTGCGGAAGCAGGCGCATCGGAAGCGGCTGCAGAGGATGCGGGAGCGGAGGAAGCAGCAGCACTGGTAGAAGAGCTGCCGCCGCAGGCTGCCAGAGCAGCACCGATCGTCACGACACCGGAAGCGAGCAGGAAATTACGACGAGAGATCTTTTTCATAAGGGTAAACCTCCTTCATGGTTTTCCATCAAATAAAAATCATTCTCAAAAAACTCCGCGCTGGGAGTTGTGGGCCTTTGTCAAAGGATGCGGACGGAGCCGCCGTCCAGCAGCTTGCCGGACACCCGAATCTGCTCCGGCAGGGTCACACGCGGATGCTCGATCAGCTCGATCAGCTTATCCGCCGCCAGCCTGCCAAGGGCTTTGGTGTTCTGCTGGTAGGTCACCAGCGAGGGTTTGACCACCCGAGAGAGATAGATGCCATCGTATCCCATCACTGAGATATCCTCCGGGATGCTCAAGCCCGCCTCGGCCAGGGCGTTGAGCTGCCGGTAGACCGTGGCGAGTCCGATATGTTCGCCACGGTCTTCCAGCTTGCGGTGCAGCTCCTGCGCGGAGATGAATTCGTCGCAGCCGTTCAGCGCGTCGCGGATGGCGTCTTTCTGGCGGGTCTGCCGCACGATATGTTCACTCATTACTTATGATGTCAGGCTTTCTTCAAGTCGTCCCAGCAGCCGGTGGCTTCAAGGTCGGCTACGGTTTTGGCGGTGTCGTCGGTCAGCACGGTGATGTGTCCCATCTTGCGGTCGTGGCGCACTTCCGCCTTGCAGTAGTCGTGCACGTTCCATTCGGGATGGTCGGCGATGAGCGCACGGGTCGGCGCCACATGCTGGCCGAGCACGTTGACCATGACGGCGGGCTTGAGCAGCTGCGGCTGTTCGAGCGGCCAGCCGGCGATGCCGCGAATGTGCGCGTCGAACTGGTCGAACGAGCAGGCCTCGATGGTGTAGTGGCCGGAATTGTGCGGACGTGGGGCCAGTTCGTTGACGATGACCTTGTTGTCTTTGGTGATGAACAGTTCGATGGCCAGAATGCCGGCGAGTTCGAAGCCTTTGGCCAGTCGCAACGCCAGCTCGTGCGCCTCCTTGGCCACGGTTTCGTCCACTTCGGCCGGCGCGATGGTCATGTGCAGGATGTTGTTGCGATGCTCGTTGCGCACGATCGGGAAGGTCACGTAATCCTTGCCGTTGCCGGCGACGAGGATGCTCGCTTCGAACGCGAAATCGACGAAGCCTTCCAGAATGCTTGGCGGGAAGCTGCCGTCATGGTCGGCGCGGGCGCGCACCTGCTCCAAGTCGGCTTCGGACTTGAGCACGGTCTGGCCGTGGCCGTCGTAACCGCCGGAACGGGTTTTGAGCACAGCCGGATAGTGGATCTCATCAAGTGCCGCTTCAAGTTCCTCGACGCTGTTGACAGCCTTCCACGGCGCGGTGGGCGTGCCATGGTCGTTGATGAACCGCTTCTCGTTGACACGGTCCTGCGTGACGCGCAGCAGATCGGTGCCTTGCGGGGCCGCCGCGAGGGAACGCACTTGATCGATGGCGTCGGCGTCCACGTTCTCAAACTCGTAGGTGAGCACGTCGGACTTTTCAGCCAGTTCGCGGATGGCGGCGATGTCGTCGTATTCGGCGGTCACTTGGAAATCCGCGACCTGAGCGGTCGGACAGTCGGGTGTCGGGTCGAGCACGCCGATGCGGAAGCCCATGTAGCGCGCGGACAGCGCCATCATGCGGCCGAGCTGGCCGCCACCGATGATGCCGATGGTCGCGCCGGGCATCAGTCGTTCGATACGGCCGTTGGTTTCCTCAGACAAGCTGGGCATTGGATTCAGCCACCTTTTCCTTCAGGGAGTCACGATAGTCCTGCAGCGCCTTGGCCAGTCGCTCGTCGGTGGTGCTCAGAATGCTCACCGCGAGCAGGCCGGCGTTGGTTGCGCCGGAGTTGCCGACGGCGGTGGTGGCCACCGGAATGCCGCCCGGCATCTGCACGATGGACAGCAGTGAATCCCAGCCGGACAGCGCGTGGAGCGCACCGGCACGCCGATGACCGGCAGTGTGGTCTGCGCCGCGACCATGCCCGGCAGGTGGGCCGCGCCGCCCGCGCCGGCGATGATGACCTTCAGCCCGTTGGCACGGGCGTTGTGCGCGAACTCACCCATCAGTTCCGGGGTGCGGTGCGCGGAAATCACCTGCTTCATGTACGGCACCTCGAACTGGTCGAGCATCTCGCATGCGTGCTTCATGGTCTCCCAATCGCTTGCCGATCCCATGATCACCGCGACTTCAGGCTTGTTGTCTGCCATCAAAACCTCCGAAGGATTTACGTAGACTTACGTGTTCCAGAACACCGTCTACTTTACCTACTCGGCTCGATGTGCAGCACGACCTTTCCGAAAACGTCGCCGTCGACCACTTTGCGGAACGCCGCGGGCGCGTCGGCAAGCGCGTAGGTGGAGTCGATGACGGGGTGCAGGTCGGCGTGTTCCACGAATTTGAGCAGTCGTGCGAAATCGTCACGCGAACCCATGGTGTTGCCTTGCACGCGAATGTCCTGGAAGAAGATGCGGGTCAGTTCGGCTCCAGGCTGGTCTCCTGTGGTGGCTCCGCAGATGGCGATGGTGCCGCCGGGGCGTACGGATTTGACGGAATGGCTCCAGGTGGCCGCGCCGACCGATTCGATGACGGCGTCGACCTTATGCGGCAGTCGCGCGCCGGTTTCGAAGGCGGCGTCGGCTCCGATGGCGATCGCGCGGTCTCGTTTCTCTTCGCTGCGTGACGTGACGAACACTTCCAGTCCTGCCGCATGGGCGAGTTGGATGGCCGCTGTGGACACGCCGCCGCCCGCGCCTTGGACGAGCACGGTGTCTCCCGGTTTCACGTTGGCCGATGTGAACAGCAGTGAGTAGGCGGTCAGCCAGCTGGTGCCGAGCGCGGCAGCCTCATCGAGGGTCAGGTTGGCGGGTTTGGCGAACACGTTGGCGCTGGGCACTTGGGTGGTTTCGGCCATGGTGCCCGCGTATTTTTCGGATAGGATGGTGCGCCGCTCCCCCGGCATGACGCCGGCGCCGTCGGTGCCGACGAAGGTGTAGAGCACCACTTCGGCTCCGGCTTTCAGCCCTTTGCGAACAGGAATGTCCTCGTCGAGCACGCCTGACGCGTCGGTGCCGAGAATCATCGGCGTCTGTTCGGCGGAGAGTCCCACGCCCTGCAGGCTCCAGATGTCGTGGTGGTTCACGCTGGCTGCGGCCACGTGGATGGCACTCCAGAACGGCTTGGTTTCGGGCGTGTCCAGCTCCCCCACCTTGAGTTGCGACAGCGGATTGTCATAATCGGTTCCTGCTGCGTATACGGCTTTCATGGTCAGCGCTCCTTCGCGGTTTTTCGGTGGTTCGATTCATTTCATCGTTTCCATTGTGCCGCAGTTGAGAAGACTTTGCAGGTATTTCACAACCGACACCCCGGCAGAGGCATACAGTGGGATAGGATTTTCCGCGGTAAAGAAGACAGGTTCAGGGAAGGACAGTTGCGCATAATGACCGCTGGCATACTGGGTTCGATTCATTCTCCGGCGGATGTGCATGCCCTTTCTTCGCAACAGTTGCGTGATCTGTGTCTGGAGATTCGTTCCACGCTGTTGAATTACGGCCGGAAGCATGGTGGCCACATCGGTTCGAATCTTGGCGTGGTGGAGCTTACCGTGGCGTTGCACCGCGTGTTCGGTTCTCCACGTGACCGTTTCGTTTTCGATGTCTCCCACCAGAGCTACGTGCACAAGATGCTTACCGGGCGCGCCGAGGCGTATCTGGACGAGTCGCGGTTCGGCGAGGTGACGGGTTTCACCAATCCGTTGGAAAGCGAGCATGATTCCTTCGTGCTGGGCCATACCGGCACGTCCATCTCCCTTGCCTGCGGTCTTGCCAAAACACGTGATATGCAACATACCGCTGCGGGAGCAAGCGAAATCGGCAACGTCATCGCCATCATCGGCGACGGTTCGTTGAGCTCGGCGATCGCTTTCGAAGGACTGAACAACGCTGCCGAACAGGGCGGTAATCTCATCATCGTCGTCAACGACAATGAGATGTCGATCGCCGAGGATTTCGGCGGCATGTACGGCAATCTTGCCCGTCTGCGCGCGTCGAACGGAACCGCGGAGCTGAATCTGTTCAAGGCGTTCGGACTTGACTACCGTTATGTGGAGCAGGGCAACGATGTGGACACGCTGGTCGCGGCGCTTGAAGACTTGAAGGATATCGACCATCCCGTCGTGCTGCATATCCACACCACCAAGGGCTTGGGTTTCAGCGATGAGACCGAGGCGCAGGATGGTTCCGACGGATGCAACCAGACCAATCCGCAGCCGCATGCCGGCCAATGCGAGGCGAATCATTGGCAGGATCCGGACAGCGCGCTCGGCAAGCCGCTTGACGCGCGCAAATACTACGGTCAGATGGCCATGGCTTCGTTGGAGTCCCGTTTCGAAAACGAGCCGGGACTGGTGGTCATCTCCCCCGCCACCCCTGGTTCGAATGGCATCACCCGTGATTTCCGTGAACGTGCCGGATCGCATTATGTGGACACCGGCATTACCGAGGAGCATGCGGCCGCGTTCGCCGCAGGCATCGCGAAGGCTGGAGGCCGGCCGGTTCTGGCGACTTCCGCCACGTTCTTCCAGCGTATTTACGACCAGTTGCAGCAGGAGCTGGCGTTGAATCATGTTCCGGCGACGCTGCTGATTTTCGGAGCGGGCATTTCCGGCGCGGACAATACACATTCCGGCACGTTCGATATGACGATGTTCGCCAACACGCCTGATGTGACCTGTCTGGCGCCGACCAGCGGAGAGCAGATGCTGGACATGCTTGCATGGGCCACGGGGCCGTCTGATCATGGTGTGACGGCTATCCGCATGCCCGGCGAGCAGATTCTTGCCATGGAGCGTTCCGCCGATATGGCGTTCGACCCGGCCGAACGTGCCGCCGCGCACGAAACGACGATCGATATTACCGGCGATTGCCCTTTCACGCGGTACCAGATCGTGCGTCCGGGACGTGAAGTGGCGATTCTCGGCTTGGGCAATACACTGCCGTTGGCGGCCGAGGTGGCGGCAACGCTCGAAAACGACGACGATATCAATGCGACGCTTATCGACGCGCAGCAGTATTCCGCGATGGATGGCGAGCTGCTTGACGTGCTCGCCGACGGCCATCGTGTGGTGGTCACGCTGGAAGATGGGCAGCTGGAAGGCGGCTGGGGTGAGAAGGTGACCGCGTTCTACGCGAATTCCACTAATCCGAAAGCGGCCACTGTGCATGCGCTCAATTTCGGCGCATCGAAAGAATTCACCGATCGTGTGCCCCTTGCCGAGCTTGATGAACGTTACGGGCTGACTGTGGAAGCGGTGGCTGATCGCATTCGCCGCGTCTTGGCCCGTTAATCACGCAACTAGCCGGCACCGTCAAAAATCGACAGGGAACGTCGAACAATCGCGAAATGCCGGCCCACGCTGAACAGCACATGGCCGACCATAGGCATTATTGTCAATCGCAATCGCTATTGCTCGTTCTTGATGGCGTCCAACGCAGGAATCTTCACAGCCTTATTAGCTGGCCCCAAACCGGCGAGTATGCCCACCAGAATTGAAAACAGCACGGCCACGACAAACAGCCACCATGGAATCACGGAGATTCGGCTCACGTCGTCACCGCCCATAATCGCTTTGCCTACGTTTTCCATACTGAATCCACCAAACGACAGCAGATTGATGCTCAGCGACCCCAAGGCGGAAATCAGACAGGCGATAAGTCCACCGACCAGACCGATGGCACCTGCTTCACATAGGAACATCGTGCGAATATCCTTCACATAGCAGCCGAGCGCCTTCATAATGCCGATTTCCCGAGTGCGTTCCGACACGGACATAATCATGGTGTTGGCGATGCCGATGGCCGCCACCAGGAATGACACCGCGCCAATGCCTCCCAATGCGAGCTGGATGCCACGACTCTGCTTTTCAATCTCCTTGCGGGTCTGTTCGAAGGACGTGGTTTGGTAGCCAGACATTTTGATCTGCGCTTCGATACCCGGCACATCCTTGATATTTTGAGCGTGCACCACCACTTGGTCGTAGTTTGTTTTGGTCCGGCTGGTGGTATTGGTTTTGCCGTCGATTTTGGCCTGCAATGTGTCCATATCCTCCAGCGACATGACTACACCGGAGCTGAATGCATCGTAATTATTGGTTGCAGCGTCCAACACACCGACCACGGTGAGAGGCATGGAAACCACAGGATTCTGCGAACTGGCAATACCATCGCCGTCGCCTGAATCGGTGGAACTCATCGAAGTGCTGCCTATTTTGCGGTAATCGTCAGGGCTTTGATAATCGGCTCCGGTAATCAAATTGAGTTTCGTGGTCAGTACGTCGAAGAACGGCTTCTCCCCCTCGCTCTCCTTGCAACCGTTCTCATCGCACGCATAATCACCGGGAGCGATACGCCTGGAGTCATCATCGGAACGATACTTATCCATAAACTGGTATGCCGCGTATTTGCCGAGCAATACTTCTCCGGCACGCCTCGGCATACGCCCTTGAACGAGCTTGTATCCCGATGCTTCAAGCTGGGTCATATCCGTACCCATCACAGAAGCATATTGAGCCACGTATCGGGATCCGGCTCCCGCAGTGAGATCCACGGTGCTCTGCGCCGACCGCTGTGGCATCACGGCTGCGACGCCTGAAATGCCACGGAACGTCTGTACCGCAGCATCGTCAAGCTTGGCCTGCTGATCCGATGATGTCATGTCCGACGAAGACAAACTCGACATACCGACGCCAGAGCTGTCGTACGCGCCCGAGCCGCCGGCAGCTGTGACGGTAATGTCGTTGAGATTGCCCATGCTCTTGAGCATCTGCTCATTCTGCTCGCTGATGCCTTGTCCAATCGAAATCATCAGGACGATGGAGCAGCAGCCGACGATCACGCCGAGCACCGTCAAAATCGTACGCGATTTGCGCCGCAGCAAATTCTGCGCGCAAGTATGTGCGATATCCGAAAATCGCATGCCTACTCCTTGACGGATGGAGTGGAAGATGACGTTTCGGATACGGAGGCGGCCGATGTGCCACCTGCCGTGGCGATTACCTGCGTCGGCGCATCGGCAGCCATGGCAGTAGATTTACCCTGCTTATCGGCTCCAAGATCGGCAGGCTCCCAATCCCAATCGTCATCATCGGCCGCCTGCTTTGCCTTCTTACGGCGGTGACGGACCACCAATACGACCGTCAGTACAATCACGACGAGTGCAACGGCCGCCGCCACTATCCACACCCAGACCGGCATGCTCTGATCCTGGACGTCAACATCCGTATCGGAATCATCCGGAACAGGAGCTTCAACGGCATTGATTTTCACCGGAAATTCCTTGGTCTGCGGCTGTCCATCGGAATTCTCATACGTCACCGTCAGTTTCGCTTCGGTTTCGCCGGGCTTGTCCGCAGTGAATGCGAATCCAATGGAGCCGGACGCGCCGGACGCCACATTGCCGACGTACTGCTTGGCCTGCGTGGCGGTGATACCGTCGCCTTCAACGCTCGCCTCGACATTGGAAACGTCGCCCTTGCCCTTGTTCACGTAATCCATGGTGATAGTAGTTTCCTCACCCGCGTTGACGATATTGGGCACCACTGGATCGTTCAATTCAAAACGATCAGGCTGCGAAACGGGTACGGAAATTTTGATGTCGGAAGTGTTGGAGCTGCGTGCGGCACCGTCCACGTACTCGTATTTGAAGCTGATGTCGATGCCCTGCGCGCCGTTTTTCGCACTGGCCAGTGTCTGCATCGGCACGGTCTGCGTCAACGCAGCTCCCGCATTCAGCGCATCGTAGTAGAACGTGTTCGTACCGCCGGAGATGGCAAAATTCTCACCGCCGTCCACGGTGACCACCATGTTGCTCACCGCCACTTTGCCCATGTTTTGGAAGGTGAAACCGAGGTTGAAGGTGCTGCCGACCGCCACCGACCCGTCGCCATAGGTGAAATTGGTGATAATGATGTTCGGCACCGGCCCAGCAATCTGCTCAACACTGTTGTCCGCTCCCGCACCCGAAGCATCGGAAGTATTGGCGCCATCTTCGGCGAACGCCGTCGGCACGATGCATACCAACGTGATGGCGACCACCGCCAATAGTGAGATTGCCCCGTTGAGCAGTGTTGCGATTCTTGTGTTGTTGCCCATGGAAGGCCCTTCTTTTGTCGTCATAGTTGTCGATATGCGTTGTCGTGAATGTTACGTAAGCCGGTCGCCGATGATGCGGCCGTCAAGAAGTGTGACGATGCGATCGGCGTATTGCGCCATATTGTCGTCATGTGTGACGAGCACGATGGTCTGGTTGAAATCGCGTGCGAACGAGCAAATCATATCCATCACTTCGGTTTTGGTTTTGGAATCGAGATTGCCGGTCGGCTCGTCGGCGAATACCACTTGCGGACGTGCCGCGAAAGCGCGGGCGATGCCGACGCGCTGCTGCTGACCGCCAGACATCTGGGCCGGATAATGGTTCATGCGTTTGCCAAGGCCGACCCGCTTGAGCATGGCACGCGCGATCATCTCGCGTTTACGCTTCGGCACGCCTCGGAACATCAGTGGCATGGCCACATTCTCGATGGCATTGAGATTGGGCAGCAGATTGTACGACTGGAACACGAAGCCAAGGTGCTTCTGCCTGAATTCGGCCAGCTGCCGTTCGTCAAGCCTGCTGATGGGCACACCTGCAATACGTACACCACCTTTAGTTGGTTTTTCCATGCCGGCAAGCTGATTGAGCAGGGTGGATTTACCGGATCCGGACTCACCATAGATACAGCAAATCTGCCCTTGCGGAATGGCGAGATTGACACGTTCCAGCGCTACGACGGTCTCATCGAGCACTGGATATTCCTTGCGTAGGTTTTTAACCTCGATAATGGGACCGCGACCGGTTTTCCCAACGTTGGATGTGATACCTACCGGCACATTCACCTCCTCGTTTTCTGGGAATATGTTGATAATTGCTCCTAAGTCTAAAGTGTTTCACCGCGCTTCGCCACCCTTAAGGGAACACCCTGAAGCCACGGTCCGCGCGTGCCTGAAACTCGAAAACCGTTCAAGAAACCCCGCCTGAACGATATGGAACATGTTGTTTCGTGCCAGAAACCCTTGTTTCGTGCCAAATGACCTTTTCGACCAAAATGTCAAAAATAAAATGAAACCATCAGCAATAATCTTCAGATTGTGGAATGTCAAACGGTTTCACACCAAAGGGGAACAATATGAAACGTCATTTCACCCAGGCGGAAGTCTACTATCTCAACACCTTGCCCGCGGTAGAAAGGGCATCAATGGACCGTATCACCTATTCAAGGGAATTCCAAGTGCGTTGCATGGCGCAATACTTGCGGGGCAACGGGCCGACCAGCATCTTCGCCAGCGCAGGCCTTAACCCGAAAATCGTTGGCAGTAAACGTATCGAACGCGCCATCGCACGGTGGAAAGCAGATCCGCAGATCATGCTGGAGGCGCAGTCGTTCGCCAATGAAGCCGCAGCTGATCAGCGCGACCTGCTCGTCATCTCCCAATCCATGACCATCGCATGGTTGGAAAAGAAAGTCATGGATCTGCAAGACCAGCTCCGTTCCATGGAAGCGCATGCTGCTGAATGTCTCAACGCGCCTTCTCCCGGGAAGCTTGTCACTCTGGCCTGACGTCCGAGCGAAGCCTTCCGTATAACAGACGTGTGTCGTGGTACGACGGCGCACTTGCAACACGAATCCCTTCTTTCATCGTTTCCGCACTCTCCGTCACATCTACGCGGCTCCCCGACGAAAGAAGGGATTCTTTTTTCGTTTTCGCTTTCCTGCGGTTCCACATGCCTGCGGCCAATCAACGTATGCCCGACGACTGCAGGCATCACCAAACATGTGTCAGATACGCGGCGTCGTCGGAGCGACGTGCGGCGGTGTCGGCACAGTCGAGTGCTGGCCGGCGGTTTCGTTGGCTGTCACCATCGCCTGCGTGATCTGGCTGTACATGTCCTGGTAGCCGCCAGGGGTGGATGCTGGAAGCACGACGGTCTTGGAGTTGTTGGATTCGCTCAAGGAGCGCAACACGTCGAGGTACTGGTTAAACAGCACCACATTGTTCACGTCACTGATGTTCATGCCGACGGCCTGCAGGCTCTTGATCTGGTCGACGATACCGTTGGCGATCTCGCGACGGTAGTTGGCCTGGCCCTCGCCTTGAAGACGGGTCTTCTCCGCCTCGGCAGCGGCCTGGGTCTCGATCTGGATACGCTGGGCTTCGGCGCGGTTGCGGGTGGCTTCCTTCTCACGCTGGGCGGCGTTGATGGAGTCCATGGCGTTCTTGACCTGCGGGCTCGGGTCGATGGCGGTGATCAGCGTTTTGACAACGGTGAAACCGAAACGGGACATTTCGTTGCCGACGGTCTTCTGCACGTCGAAGGCCACGTCGTCCTTGCGGGCGAAGGCGTCATCGAGGCTCAACGCCGGAATGGCGGAACGCAGGGCATCCTCCATGTAGGAGCGCAGCTGCCCGGCCGGGTCGCGCAGCTCGTAGTAGGCGGTGGCCACGTTTTCCGGGTTCACACGGAACTGGGTGGAGGCGACGACCGTGACGAACACGTTGTCGAGGGTTTTGGTTTCCAGCTGCACGTTGAGCTGGTTGACGCGCATGTTGGTTTTCATGGCGATACGGTCCACGAACGGGATACGGATGTGGATGCCCGCGAACTGGACCTTGTTGAACTTGCCGAAACGTTCGATGATGTATGCCTGCTGCTGCGGCACGATGAACAACGTGGACAGGAACAGGAACGCGATGATCAGCGCAATGACAAGGAGCGCTACAAGGAACGGCATGGCATTACTCCCTTCTTTGGTTTCTCTTTAAAGGTCTTGTCGCATGACCTTTCGTAGGTTCAGCAACCATTGCCGAACCCGAGTAAAAATTTACCAAAGAATGCAATCGTATGCAGACAATGTCCGCGAGCTGGGCAAGGGCCGTCCACGAGCCAACCATCGCCTGTCCAGGAGCTGACCCACATACGTCCACGAGCCGGACAGGGGGCGCTTTCCCCTGTCCGGTTCGTGAGATAGCGTGCCAGTTAATATTCAAATCCCTACCGATGGCAAAACTTTCAGGCATATACGTGTTGCGCGAAGGTGAACAGACTCTCGCCGGCATGACGGTTGAGATAGTGCTCATACGCGATGTCGAAAGCCTGACCGAGATCCTCGATGAGGTCCTGCTTGTCTTCGACGCCGACCGCGAGACGTACCAGCTCGTCGGTGATGCCGACCTTCAGACGCTCCTCGCGCGGCAGTTCGAAATGCGTCATGCGGCACGGCAGTTCGGCAAGCGATTCCACCGCGCCCAGAGACACCGCCAAACGGAAGATATGCAGGTTGTCAAGCACGTCCGCAGGGTCGACGCCCGGCACCACTTCGAAGCTCAGCACGGCACCGCCGCCCTTGAGACCGTTGGAGGCCAGCTCGTATTCGTGGCCGGGCAGTCCCGGATAATGCACGGACTTGACCAACGGGTGCAGCAGCAGATAGCTGGAAATCGCACGCGCGTTCTCCTGCTGACGGTCCATGCGCAAGGCGAGCGTCTGGATGCCGCGACGCACCGAATCGCATTCGTTCGGCGCGAGCACGCCGCCCAAACGGTTCTGCGCGAAGTAGACGCGCTTGCCCAGCTCATCGTCCTTGACCACCACGAGGCCGGCGTTGACTTCGGAATGGCCGGCCAGATACTTGGTGGCGGAATGGATGACGATGTCGGCGCCTTGGTCGAGCGGCTGCTGCAGATACGGGGTGACGAATGTGTTGTCGACGATGGCGATCGCGCCATGACGATGGGCGATTTCGGCAATGGCGGTCACGTTGTTGACTTGCAGAAGCGGGTTGGTGAGCACTTCGAAATACACGGCTTTGGCTGGGCATCCGTGCGCGCCGCCCTTGACGGATTCGCCGGAGACCGCAGCGTCGAGCGCCTCGTAATCGGTGGTGTCCACTTCCTCTACGATGACGCCCCAGCGTTCGAAATACTCATGGAACAGCGAGTAGGTGCCGCCGTAGATGTTCTTGCCGACGACGATGCGGTCGCCTGGCTGGAAGATCGACAGCACCGCGTGGATGGCGGCCAGGCCGGAACCGAACGCGAAACCGCGTGTGCCATGCTCCAGCTGCGCGATCTGCTTCTCCAGGAACTCGCGGGTCGGGTTGCCGCTGCGCGCGTAATCCCAGCGGGGCATGGTCCCGACCGATTCGAAAGCATAGGTGGACGAGTTGTAGATCGGCGGGTTCACGGCTCCGGTGTTGTTGTCGTTGACCGGCAGTCCGTGGACGAGCTGAGTGTTGAATCTGGTCATGGTGCGCACCCCCTCGGTGTGGTTTCCTTGCCGCGTGCCGTTCACGCGATCGCTGGTTCCTACTTAACCGTGTCTTGGAAAGCGCCACGCGCCGGAGATTATCGACGTTGCTTATACAACGTGCGAATCGCCATAGCGTTTATTTATGAGGGGTTATCGGATGGTACGAAACCTCCGGAAACATACACCCGCGTGGACTGTAAACGGTTTCGAAGGATGTGACATAACCGGCCCGGAATCGGCATGAAAAAGCCTTCCGCGGCGTGTGCCACGGAAGGCTTGGAAACAGGATTGACGGACGGCAGGCCGCCGTCAGGTCAGGTAAGAATCAAAGCTGGCCGCCTTCGACCACAATGTCATCCGGGTCGACATCGGAGCCGTACACCGGCTTCAGGGTCTGCTCGTAATCCTTGTGGAAGAAGTTCTCCTTGCCGAGCTTGACGATCTCGTCGTTGATCCAGTTGAGCAGCTCCTTGTTGCCCTTCTGCACGGCCGGCGCGATGGTGTCTTCGTCACCGAGCTTGGTGATGCCCACCTTGAAGCCCTTGTTGGTCTTGGCCCAGGCCAGCACCTCGGTGTTGTCGGTGGAGAAGGCGTCGCCACGGCCGTCGAGCAGCGCGTTGTAGGCGTCGGCGTACTGGTCGTACTTCTGCAGCTTGACGTCGGGTTCGTTCTTCTCGAAATAGCTTTCGGCGGTGGTGCCCTTGGCGATGATCAGCGTCTTGCCCTTGAGCTGGCTCACGTCGGTGATTTCGGCGTTCTCCGGGGAGACCACGCCGAGCGCGACCTTCATGTACGGCTTGGCGAAGTCGACCTTCTCCTTGCGCTCGTCGGTGACGGTGAAGTTGGCCAGCGTGATGTCCACCTTGTTGGAAGTGAGCACATCCACACGGGCGGCCGGATCGACGGACGTGTACTTGACCTTCACGCCCAGATCCTTGGCGAGACGCTCGGCGAAGACGATGTCGTAGCCGGCGTTCTTGCCGTCCTTGTCGATGTAGCCGAACGGGGCCTTGTCGGAGAAGACGGCCACTTTGAGCACGCCGGACTTCTTGATCTCGTCCAGGGAGCGGGCGGTCACCTTGGACGTGGTGGCGCCGCCGTTGGAGGCGTTGTTCTCCTCGCTCGGGGTGGCGGCGTTGGGACCGCAGGCAGCCACGGAGGCGGCCATGATCAACGCGGCCGATGCGGCCACGATGCTCTTGATTGTCTTGTTGATGATTGATGCGGTCATGGTTACTCCTCTCTTGTACGGATGACTGCTATCAAAACTTGCGATTACTCGGCGGAAGTTCCCGTCGGTTCCGTCGGCGTTTCCGCCGGCCTGCGATGCCTGTCGAATTCGAACGTGTGCAAGAAACGCTTGGCACGCTCGGTTTTCGGATTGGTGAAGAACGCTTCGGCGTCGTCGGATTGTTCAACGATGCCGCCGTCCTCCAGCATGATCACCTGGTCGGCGATGGCTCGTGCGAATTGCATCTCGTGCGTCACGATGAGCATGGTCTGGCCGGAATCGGCGAGTTCCAGCATCACGTCAAGCACCTCGCGCACCATTTCCGGATCAAGCGCGGCGGTGACCTCGTCGAACAGCAGCACTTCCGGATGCAGGATCAGCGCACGGCAGATGGCCACGCGCTGGCGTTGGCCTCCGGACAGCTCATGCGGCCAGGCATCCTTGCGGTCGGCGAGTCCGACGCGTTCCAGCAGAGCGATGGCTTCCTTCTCGACCTCCGCCTTGTCGCGCTTCTGCACGAGCGTCGGAGCGAGCGTGATGTTGCCGAGCACGGTTTTGTTGGGGAACAGGTCGTAGCTTTGGAACACCATGCCGACACGCGTGCGCAGCTCGCTGCCGCGCTTGCTGCGGCCGGCCGATTCGGTGCCCGGCTTGCCGGTTTCGATAATCTCGCCGTTCAGCGCGATGGTGCCGCCCTGAATCGGCTCAAGACCTGCGATGGTGCGCAGCAACGTCGACTTGCCCGATCCGGACGGGCCGACGATGACGAACACCTTGCCATGGGGCACGTCGAAGGAGATGTCGTCCAGCACTGGCTTGTCGGCATTGGCGTACCGCTTGACCAGATGCCTGATTTCAAGGCTTGTCTGCGATTTCCCGCTGTTTTGCGCGGTCTGCGTAACCTGTTCAGCCTGCTCAGTCATGCTTCCACCTCTTTTCCAACCTGCGGGCCACGATGGACAGCGGCCAGCACACGATGAAGTACATGAAGAAAATCGTTCCGTAAATCCACAAAGTGCCCGTCGGATACTGGAAACGGTTCGCGTCGATGATCTGCTGGCCCACCTTGATGACTTCCACCACGCCGAGCAGCACGGCCAATGACGTGGTCTTCACGATGCGCGTGGCAAGGTTCACGGAAGCCGGCAGCAGCCGGCGCAACGCCTGCGGCAGAATCACTTTCGTGAACGTCTGCCAGCCGCTCAATCCCAAAACGTACGACGACTCGTACTGCGCCTTCGGAATCGATTCGAGCGCACCACGCACCAGATCGCCCAGTTCAGCGCCGCCCCACAAAACGAAGACGAACACGCATGCGCCGGTCGCATCCAAATTCCAATTCCATGCCTGCGCGAAACCGTAGAAGGCGATGAACAGCAGCGCCAGCTGTGGCATGATGCGGATGAAATCCAGATAAATCCTGGTCAGCACCCGCACAACGGGATTTTTCATCGTCATCAGCCAGCCGACGATCAGGCCGACGGGCACGGACAACGCCACGGACACGCCGGCGATCCACACCGTGACCCACAGGCCCTGTAGCAGGCGCGGAATCACGCCCGGCTCGAGCAGAATCTCAGCGCCGCTCATAGTCGAACCTCCGTTCCAGCCAAGTGCCGAACAGCGAGATCGGCAGCAGAATCACCAGATACGCCACAATCAGCAGGAACAGCGACTCATAGGTGTCGTAGTACATGCCGATCAGGTCCTTGGCCATGTACATCACGTCGGCGAGCGCGATGGCGGACACCACGGACGATTCCTTGATGAGGAAGATCACATTGGCCACGACGCCTGGAATGGAGGTGCTGATGGCCTGTGGAATGACCACGCGGCTTAATGTCTGCCATTTGCTCAAGCCCAGCACGTATGCGGATTCGCGCTGCACTTCCGGAATGGTCTCCAGGCCGCCGCGCATCGCTTCGGCCATATAGGAGCCGCCGAGGAAGCCGAGTCCGACGATGGCGCACAGTTCCGCGGACCAGACGAGTCCGAGTTTCGGCAGGCCAAAATACAGGAAGTACAGCTGCACCAGCAACGGCGTGTTACGGCTCAGCTCGATGTAGACGCGCACGACCTGCCGCAGGACGGGGATGCGCGCGATCTCGATGCCGGCGCAGACCAAGCCGACCACGATCGCCAGGATGATGCCGAAGACGGAAATGAACAGCGTCATTTCGGCACCGCTGACGAAGAACGGCGCGTAGTGCGAGATGAACGTCCAGTCGAACACGCGCGCCTCCTTCTCTTCTCAACGGATTTTTCGTATTTGTTCCGGCGAATGCGGCTCATACTATCGCTTTATTCGCCACTACGAGCCAGTTTCGTTATCGGTTTTTCGTATAAGGACTTATCAGGTATCGCGAAACAGTCGTCCTGCGATCCCTCCAAGGTTCTTCTACAGTATGGCATGTTGGCGGATTGCGCCGTCGGCGCATATCGAAATGTGAAGATTGGGTATGCCTTGCGAGAGAGTATGCACATGCTCATTCGACATGCAACGATGGAGGATCTGGACGCGATCGAGGCTGTGGAGGCCGCCTGCTTCCCACCTGCGGAGGCCGCAAGCAACGAAAGCCTTACCGCACGCGTGGCCGCTTATCCGGACCATTTCTGGCTGTTGGTCAACACCGATGACGACGATACCCCGTTCCCCTCGCGTGTAGAGGACGGCACGTTGGTTGGTTTCGTCGATGGCATGGCCACAAACGAGCCGAATCTTGCCGATGCCATGTATGACGACGCCGATATGCATGACGAGCATGGCGATTGGCAGATGATTTTCGGCGTGGATGTGGCACCCGTCTACCAGCATCGCGGCTGCGCCAGCTATCTGCTGCGCCAGGTGATTCTCGACGCGGCACAGGCCGGACGCAAGGGCCTCGTGCTCACCTGCAAGGAACGGCTGGTCGATTTTTACGCACGGCTGGGATTCGTGGACGAAGGACTGTCCGAGTCGGCGCATGGCAACGTGGTCTGGCATCAGATGAGGCTCGCGCTGACGCACGCCGTCGGCACGGGAAACCCTACTGCGAACGGCTCCGCCAAGACCGCGGAGCGTACCAATGATGCGGATACGACCGCCATGAGCGGCGTGGACCACGACACGGAAACCTTGGAGTTTCCGCAGGTCGAACCCACCGCGTGAAGAACGGCCGGTGAACTTCACGTGAACATCGCGACACGCCGACGATTTGCATTCCGCCGAGAATCCACGTAAGTTAGCACTCGCTTCGGGCGGTTGGCGCAGAGGTAGCGCACTTCCCTGACACGGAAGGGGTCACAAGTTCGAATCTTGTATCGCCCACTGGAGCATTGCTCCGTACAAATTAAGACTGGGTGATTGGCGCAGCGGCTAGCGCACTTCCTTCACACGGAAGGGGTCATAGGTTCGATTCCTATATCACCCACCGTTATCACAGCTCGGTTTTGCCGGGCTTTTTTTCCATTCCTTTTCACGCTACTTCGTCAAATAAGAATGCAAGCATCGACGCGCCGGCAAAAACAGCGATCGACGAAAAACGATTCACCACATTACACAAGAATTGCCGATGAAAATACAAAGAATCAAACGAGAGAAGCATGACTTTTGCCAAACGCATTTCTAAAATGAGTATCGTAAACAAAAAAGAAAACAAACAAGACGCAAGGTGCGTCACAGCACACCAGCAAGAAAAGGAAACATCATGAACAAGAACAAGATCTTCTCCGCAATCATGCGTGGCTTCGAAGTCAGCGGCATCAACGCTCTGTCTTCGGCTGCCGGCTCCTCTTCCGTCAACGGCGCTCTGCAGGAGATCATCGACACCCGCCGCTGATTTGGACACCACACACTGAATCCTTCTTAAAAAAGCCTGGAAC
>ENA-OOZT01000989-OOZT01000989.1-human-gut-metagenome-genome-assembly--contig:-NODE-989-length-21078-cov-1.779099_pt1 | contig 21078 bp, 19 predicted proteins | sample MGYA00241192_ERZ501407 | MGnify/ENA primary metagenome ERZ501407 (study PRJEB25962, sample SAMEA2042911) | human gut metagenome | biome: human gut; feature: human-associated habitat; material: faeces...
AAGTATGGAGAGTTGAGGATTTGGGCGAGAGATAGTTTCAGTATTTCAAATGCGATTATTATCCCTCTTAGACGAGGCAAATTGATTACCGAAGTCGGGCAATTGAACGATACAGATAAGAGGACTACAGTTATTTATGGTTTGGAAGTGAAAGAGTTGGCCACGCCGGATACCGGGTTCATAGCCGATTCGATGAACCCGGCTTATTCGAATATAGAGGTTGCTGCTATCGGTCAAAAAATGGTAGAAGGTTATTTCAAAGACTTGGGGATAAATACGCTCTATTTGTTTCCGAAAGCTTCGGCTGATAGTTTGTCTGCCGATCTTCGAAAGTTGGAGCTGGAAGCTCGGCGGTGCCGGCTGACCGTTGTCGTAACGGACAGTCTTGCCGGATTAGACCGTTTTGTTTTTGATAAAGCCACTGCGGTTTTTGCCAGGTCGAATACGGGTTTTGAAATTTTAGCACAGGCATTGAATGCTACTTTTCAGGATGCGGAGAATGACTATTTAGGGATTCATTATTCGGGTAACGGCGAAGCTCCGCGTTTTGTCACCCGTACCGATGAATTTTCCCTTTTGCCTGTACAGAGTGAGCGACAGGATACGGTCTATCGGAAATTAGTCCAATTTCTGGCTTTTAATGTGACGATTCCGGGGATTCCTATGATTGGGGAAGGGGATGAAATCGGTTGGCCGAAAAAGGAAGGAATACTTGGGCAGGGGGAGGAATGGACCGACGAACAGCTGAACGTGAAGTCGAAGCTGAGTGCTTTAAATCAATTGCGAGGTGAACATATGGCTTTACTCTATGGGGATTTTATCCCCCTTCGGGTGGAAAAGCAAATTTACGCTTATATCCGTTCTTTTTTCGGTAAAAATGTCCTCGTAGTTTTCAACAAAGGCAAAGAAACGGTCTCTTTAAAGCTCGATTTACCGGAGATGAAACGGGAGGAAAACTTCTCTTCCCTATTCGGTAACCGTTTTAGCTATGATAATTCGAAAATAATTCTGGATGTCCCCGCCTATGGAGTCGAGATTATTTATAATTGAATAGTCACCTGGGCGAAAGTTTATAAAGTTCATCGATTTTATAGATGCTTTTTCTTTGGCGAGGTTCTTTTTATTTCCTGACAATATGTGCTGGTGTTCGATTGGGCTATGTCTTGAAGTTCCCTTTTGTTCAGCTTCTCTATGTATAAATAATAACATCGACTTAGTGAAAGTTGACAGGATTAGCAACTTGGGTATTGTTGTTTTTGTGTATATTTTAGAAAACGGATAAGGTTCGTTTTTCAGGCTTCCTGAGAAACGAACCGAATCAAAAATAAAGTGATGTTAATCCAATACCCCTTTAATACGGTCTTCGAAAGCTGAGAGTGCTGCTTTGGCTCCTTCTCCCATTGAGATAATAATTTGTTTATAGGGGACGGTGGAAACATCGCCGGCTGCATAGATACCCGGAATGTCGGTCCGGCAATGGGCATCGATGATGATTTCTCCCAGACGATTGGTCGCGACAATTTCTTTAAAAGCACTGCTATTGGCTGCTAGTCCGATTTGTACGAAAATACCGTCCAGAGGGAACAAGCGTTCATTACCCGTTGTCCTGTCTTTTGTGCGAATACCTGTCACTTTTTCTTTGTCTCCCACCACTTCGGTTGTTTGGGAGTTGACCAGAATTTCTACATTAGGCAGACTTTTCGCTTTTTCCTGTAATACCTGATCGGCTTTTAACTCTTCCAGGAATTCAAAAACAGTTACTTTAGAACAAATTCCCGCCAAATCGATCGCTGCTTCGATTCCTGAATTACCTCCTCCGATGACAGCCACGTGTTTTCCTTTATAAAAAGGACCATCACAGTGGGGGCAAAAAGCTACTCCTTTACCGATATAGTCTGTTTCGCCAGGTACATTCAAACGCCGCCAACTAGCTCCGGTAGCGATAATGATAGCCGGGGCGACAAATTTTTCCGGTTACCGAAAGAATTTTTTCTTTTCCGGTATGCTCCATTTTTTCCACTTTCCGATGTTCGAACAGATCGATCGGATAATGTTGAAGATGGGTACGCAGATTATCGGCAAGCTGACTACCTGTTGTGTAAGGAATAGAAATCAGATTTTCGATACCCACGGTTTCTTTCACCTGGCCTCCGATACGCTCGGCAATGATGGCTACTTTCAGTCCTTTTCTGGCCGAGTAGATGGCTGCCGAAGAGCCTGCCGGACCACCTCCTACGATCAGGACGTCGTATTTCTTTTCCGGGATTTCCTGGCCGGTATTCTCCGAACCGTAGGTCGCCTCCAATTTTTCAAGGAGTTCTCCGAATTCTCCCCGTCCGACGTGTATGAGCTTACCGTCGGCATATACCGAAGGCACTCCCTGTATATGCAGAGCCTCTACTTCGGCTTGATTTATCGCTCCGTCTACCATTTCGTGTTCTATGTTGTCGTTCAGGATAGCCATCAGATTCAAGGCCTGTACAACATCCGGACAATTCGTACATGTTAAGGATACATAGGTAGTTAACCGGATCGGTCCCTTCAAGGCTGCTATACGTTTCTGTAAGCTCCCGTCGGGTATGTTTTTCCCTTTGCCGTCGCTGTTGAGGATGGCCAATAGTAAAGAAGTGAATTCGTGACCGTTCGGTATGCCCCGGAATTTGATCCTCGTTTTTTGTTCATTTTTCAGCAATTCAAATTCCAGCCCCTCTCCTTCTTCCAGCCGGTAATTGATTTTTTCTGAACAAGAGGCGACATCCTCTAATAGTTCGATCAATTCATTCCGGTTTTCGTGTCGGGGATTAAGCCGGATTAAAAAAGTGTATCGGGAATCCAGCGGTGCAAAAATGGTGCGTAACTGGTCTTTTAATGCTGTTTCTAACATAGCGTATATTTTTTCAGAAGATGATAAAGGGTTTCAATGGCAGGCAGACTTTTCAGCAACCGGTCGGACCATTGAAACCCTGAAATTAGTCCGGGATTAAATTTTACCGACTAAGTCGATACTGGGCTTTAAGGTCGCTTCACCTTTTTTCCATTTAGCCGGGCAAACTTCACCGGTATGAGTGGCTACGAATTGAGCCGCTTCAACTTTTCTTAAAAGTTCGTTCGCGTCCCTCCCGATGTTATTGTCATGAATTTCTACAACTTTGATCTGGCCTTCCGGATTCACGACAAAAGTTCCCCGGTAAGCCATTCCTTCTTCCTCGATCATGACTCCGAACGCACGGCTTAAAGCTCCTGTCGGGTCTGCCAACATCGGATATTTGATTTTACGGATGCTTTCAGAAGCATCGTGCCATGCTTTGTGTACAAAGTGAGAGTCTGTGCTTACAGAGTAGATCTCCACACCCATGGCCTGAAATTGTTTGTACTTTTCAGCCATATCGACCAATTCGGTCGGACAAACAAAAGTGAAGTCGGCCGGATAGAAGAAGAAGATTCCCCATTTACCCTTTACATCTTTGTCGGTTACTGTTTTGAATTGACCGTTTTGAAATGCCTGTACACTGAATTCAGGAAGCTGAGAATTGATAATTGTTTGCATAATCTTTATTTTTAAATTGTTATTGTTTTTTCTTTTCGATACAAAAATATATCAATTATGTCGATAAATAAAATATTTTTGATCGATAGTTTCTATGTTGATATAGATAAACCGAATGAGTGAAAAAGAACCCTTATCTTTGTTGTGATTTTAAATGAAAGTTATGAGAAAGTATATTTTTGAATTGGAGATGAAAGTCCGGGATTATGAGTGTGATTTGCAGGGGGTGGTGAATAATGCCAATTATCAGCATTATATGGAGCATGCCCGTCATGAGTTTTTGGAGCATGCCGGTGCTAATTTCGGGGAATTACATCAGCAAGGTATCGATGCGATGGTGGCCCGGGTCGAGATCGACTATAAAGTGTCTTTGATCAGCGGGAATCGTTTTTCTGTTAAATTGAATATATCCCGGGAAGGGGCTAAGCTGGTGTTTTTAGAAGATATTTATCGGCTGTCGGATGATAAGTTATGTGCCCGTGGCCGGGTGGAATCGATTTGTGTAAAGGATGGGAAATTGACCCGGGGGGAATTATTCGATGAAATCTTTGCCGATTATTTGAAATAATTTTGAAAAAAAACAGCATTTTGTTTGGAGTGAAAGAAAAAAGTACTACTTTTGTACCCGCAATCGAACAAGATCGCACGGGCGCTTAGCTCAGTTGGTTCAGAGCATCTGGTTTACACCCAGAGGGTCGGGGGTTCGAATCCCTCAGCGCCCACAAAAGGAAGTCAAAAAGGCTTCCTTTCTTTTTTCCCGTAGCTAAAGAGGTGCGATGGGATCGATCGGAAAATCTGTTTTTTCATGTCATAAGGGGCAAAGTCCCGAATAATCCCTCGGCGTTTTTTACAGTCCGACCGTAACGGGTCATACGGAGATCAGTTCATAATCGAGTGTCCCGACCCCTATTTTTTCTGTGTGTTGAAGTCCGGCCAGCCAATTGGTATCGGGATGGATCAGATGGAATTTATCCGTCCCTTGCAGGTGTTCATGGGGATGAGCTTCCGAGAGTCTATTCCCTCCGATGACAGGGGCTGCAATGACCAAGTCGGCACAGGCTTTATCGAGCGCAACCGGATCGAACGAAGCCAAAATTCCCAGATCCGGAATAATAGCAGCATCATTGTGATTCCAGCAATCACATTCGGGGGATACGTTCATGATAAAGCTGATGTGGAAATGAGGTTTGTCCTTTAGTACGGCCTGTGTGTATTCTGCTATTTTATAATTCAGGCGTTCGGAAGTGTCGCTTTCGCCCATCACGGCGGCATCGTATTGACAAAGTGCCACGCATTGACCACAACCGACACAACGTGAATAATCTATTTCTGCAATATGTTGTGCATCGAAGTGGATGGCTTCGTGGGCACAATGTTTGATGCAGATACCGCATTTCTTACAGTTTTGGCTATCGATAACGGGTTGGGAAGCAGAATGAAGTTCGAGTTTCCCTCCTACACTGGCACATCCCATGCCGAGGTTTTTCAATGCTCCGCCGAATCCAGCCTGTTCATGTCCTTTAAAATGGTTCATCGTGACGATGATATCCGCGTCGGCAATCGCTGCTCCGATTTTCGGAGCCTGACAATATTCTCCCCCGATTTCTATTTCCCTGTACTCCGTCCCTTTAAGTCCGTCGGCAATGATTACCTGGCATTGAGCGGAAATCGGATTGAAACCGTTTTCCATAGCACTTTGCAGATGGTCTACGGCGTTGGCCCGGCGTCCGGAATAAAGCGTGTCACAATCTGTCAGGAAAGGTTTGGCACCTAAAGAACGTAAAACTTGTACCAGGCGGGCGGCATAATTGGGCCGTATGTAGGCTAGATTTCCGGGTTCTCCGAAATGAATCTTTATTGCTGTAAACTGCTGTTCGAATGAAATATCGGCAATACCTGCTTTTCTGACCAAACGCTCCATTTTATCCAACAGATTGCTGTTGGGGGTGGTCCTCAGGTTGGTGAAATATACTTTGGCTTTGTTCATGATGGTTATTTGTCGGCAGGATAAATGATCCCTGATTGTTTGCGTACTTCATCGATGATTTCAAGCGTGGCGAGCGAATGATCATGACTATTGATCGTCGATTCGCATAGCCTTCTTTCTATCAGATCGATAAATTCCGCTATTTCATAATAATATTCGTTGTGTGAGGCCGGGACCGAAAGATCCTGGATTTGTCCCCCTTTGGGGATAAATTTTACTTCACGGATGGTTTGAATACGATCTAAAATAAAAGTTCCTTTTTCTCCCTGGATTTCTGCAGGTAAAAAGGAATCTGCAATCTTTGAATACAGAACGGTAGCATTCAGGTTTTCGTATTCGAAGTTTACAGCCCCTTGGCCGTCTACTCCTGTCGAAAGTTTCAATCCTGTGGCGCTAATACGTTTAGGGCGGCCGAAAAGGACGACCAGGGGATATACGGTGTAAACTCCTAAATCCATCATAGCCCCGTTCGAAAGTTCGGGATTAAAAGCATTCAATACAATTCCCGCTTTTAATTTGTCATAACGCGAAGAATATTGACAATAGCTGGCAAAATAGCGTCTTAAGCATCCTGCTTCCGCTAAATGCCGGCGAAGTTGCCGGAAGTTAGGGGTAAGAGTCGATTTCATGGCTTCCATCAAAGTAACGCCATTTTGCCGGGCTACCCGGATCATTTCCCTGGCTTCTTTTGCATTAGAAGCCAGGGGCTTTTCGCAAAGGACGTGTTTCCCTTGTTGCATGAAAAGAATACTCAAAGCCGCATGTAAAGAATTAGGGACAGCGATATATACGGCATCGATCAAAGAACTGGCTGCCATTTCTTCGGGCGAAGTGAAGAGGTATGGTATGCCGTGCTTAAGGGCAAAAGCCTGGCCCGTTTCCCTGCTTCGCGAACAGACGGCCGTGGCTTCGAAACGCAACTCTTCGCGGGCTGCTTCAAGAATCCAGTCGGTAATAAAATTGGTACCTATTATTCCGAAACGTACTTTTCTCATACTTTAGAGTACTTTCAATTCAACGACTGCCGGACAGTGGTCCGAGTGCTTTACCTGGGGTAGAATATAGGCATCTTTTAGCAGAGGGATGACTTCCGGGCTGACCATGCAGTAGTCGATACGCCAGCCTTTATTGTTGTTCCGCGCATTCGCCCGGAAACTCCACCAGGTGTATTGATGAGGTTCTTCGGGATGAAAATACCGGAAAGTATCGGTAAATCCTGATTCCAGGAACAGGCTCATCCATTCCCGTTCTTCGGGTAGGAAACCACTACTGTTGGCATTCCGTACCGGATCGTGAATGTCGATCGGACGATGGCAGATATTATAATCCCCGCAAAGGATCAGTTTTTTACGGGTTTTGCTGAGTTTCATAACATAATGCCGGAAGTCTTCGAGCCATTTCATTTTAAAGGCTTGTCTTTCCTCTCCGGTGGTGCCTGAAGGATGGTAGACACTGACAATAGAAAGGTTGCCGTAATCGGCCCGCAAGAAACGTCCTTCCCGATCGTATTCCTGCATCCCCATTCCGTATTCCAGATGATCGGGGGTGATTTTGGTCAGGATGGCTACCCCACTGTAGCCTTTTTTCTCGGCTGAGAAAAAGAAAGAACGATAACCTAAAGCTTCGAATTCAAGTGTGGGGATTTGATCCGGTTGGGCTTTCGTTTCCTGTAAACAGACAATATCCGGTAGCTCTTCTGCCAGCCAGTCCGTAAATCCTTTCGATAAAGCACTACGCAGGCCATTGACGTTATAAGTGATAATTTTCATAATTGATTTTCTTTATTACAAAATTAAAAAAATATTGGTAATAGAATCATCCGAAGAATCAATTGTGAAATTAAAATTTGATCTTGCCGGCCAAAACACTGATCCCCACAAATCAGATTTTTTGATTTGTGGGGATAGCTCCTCAGGTAGTCCCTGATTTTAAATGTTATAGAAAGTCGTAAACGCTTTGATCACATAATCCTGATCGAGCACACCGGCTGTTTCACGAACAGAGTGCATGGCCCACATGGGGTTACCTATATCTACTCCGCGCATTTCCATTTGCGTCAGGAGGATATTTCCTAAGGTAGAACCTCCTGCCATATCCGAATGATTGACAAAAGTCTGATAAGGTACACCGGCCATCTTACAAATTGTAGCGAATACAGCTGCCGAATCACCGTCAGTTATATATTTTTGGTTTGCGTTGATTTTGATTACCGGTCCCTGGTTCATGATCGGATGGTTGGTCGGATCGTGTTTTTCGGGATAATTAGGATGCAAGGCATGAGCCATATCGGCCGAAATCATAAAAGAATTGTGTATGGCCCGGTAGAGCTCTTCGATTTTATAACCTTGGTTGAAAGCTACCCGTTCCAGAATAGTCCGCAGTATCGGTGATGCTGCACCTTGTTTGGTGCCGCTGCCTACTTCTTCGTTGTCGAAGATGGCTAACACTTTGGTCTTATTACATGGCTTGGAATCGAGAAGAGCCGTCAGGCCTGCATGAACCATAGCCAGGTCGTCCAACCGGCCGGAAGAGATAAATTCGTTGTTTAGTCCGAATAAAGTTCCTTTACCATATTCATATAAGGTGAGGTCGAAATCCAGGATATCTTCTGCCGGAATATTCATTTCCTGAGCAATAAGCTTCAGAAGGAAATTGTCTTTTTCGAAAGTCTCGTTGATCATGGCTATGACAGGAAGCATATCTCTTTGCTTGCTGAGCGGATTACCCTGATCGTTTACTGCCCGGTTGAAATGGATGGCGATATGGGGTATTTCAAGCAACGGCCGGTCGAAATTGATGAATTGAGTGGCCGGTTTAAGGGGTTTGTCACTCTTGACCATGACCCGTCCGGCCATAGACAGAGGCCGGTCGAACCAGGTATACATGATCGGGCCTCCGTAAACTTCTGTGTTCAGTTTCAGGTATTTCCCTTCCACCGGCATTTCTGCATGGGGTTTGATCCGGAAAGTCGGAGAATCACTATGTGCACAAATCAGTTTAAAGCCTTCTTCTGCCAAATTACCGTTGCCCGGAATAAAAGCATATAAAGAAGAATGATTCTTGGTCACGAAATATTTACCCCCGTGTTCGATATGCCAGGCTTCTCCTGAAAAAAGCTGTTTGAAACCATGAGCCTGAAGGCGTTGTTTGATGCTGAGGACAGCATGGAAGTTGGTCGGACTCTCGTGTATAAATTCGAGCAGATCCAAAGCGGCTTGTTTTTCCATAATTTATAGATTTATTTATAACAATTTTATTAGCGACAAATATACCATCGGTGGATGATCATTTTTTACCGACCTTAAATTAGAAAGAATATTTTAAATAACCTGCTCCTTCCGGGAAACATTTTGAATGGAAATGCCGATTTTTTTGTGGTTTGAAAAAAAATGGATTTGTTTTAGTGGTTTTGTTGTGTTTAATGTGTTGATTATGAATAACTATAGATTATTTGAATTGTGTTGTAAATATTATTGATTTGATTTATATTTTAAGCGGTTATATATTTGTATCAAAGAAATAAGAAATAGTAGAAATCAATTAAAAATAAGAATTATGAAAACGAAAAATTTAATCGGATTGGATTCAGAGAATGCTCAACAAGTAGTAAACCTTTTAAATGAGTTGTTAGCCAACTATCAGATTTATTATCAGAATCTGCGTGGATTTCATTGGAACGTCAGAGGTAACCGTTTCTTCGTTCTGCATGCTAAATTTGAAGAGTTGTACAACGATGCTATCGAAAAGGTAGATGAAATTGCTGAACGTATTCTTACTTTAGGTGGTGTACCTTTGCATTCTTATGCAGCTTATACTAAAGTGGCTACTTTGAAAGCTAAAGAAAATGTTACTGACGGAGATGCTTGTTTGCGGGCTGTTGTAGAGGATGTGCAGGTATTGTTGAAACAGGAACGTGAAATTTTGAGTGTCGCTGCAGAGATTGGGGACGATGGGACTCAGGATGTGTTTTCTTCTTATGTTTCAAGTCAGGAAAAGCTGTTGTGGATGCTCGATGCCTATCTGAATCAGAAATGAGTAAGGTAAAAGGTATAAAGTAAAAAGTAAAAGGTGGAGAGATCGATTTTCCACCTTTTACTTTTTACTTTATACCTTTTACTTCTTCTTTCGCTTTGCTTTGTGTCACAAGGTACACACCTGTAAATACCAGTAAAGCGGCGATCGGTTTGTCCCAGCTGAATACATCTTGTCCGATAAGAATCGCTATAATGGAAGCGATGATCGGCTGTAAATTGTTGTACATACTGGCTGTAGTGGGACGAATTCGTTTCAAAGCCATAGGAACCAGGAAGTAAGCGATGCCGGTTGCCATAATGACTATATAACTCAGTTTCAGGATAACGAATGGGTTGCTTTCTGTGCCGAAGACTTTAGCTTCCGGCAGATCGGAAATACCGGGAGGAAAAGAGATAAGGGCTGAAAATAAAAACATCCATTTCATCAGAGTGATGGCGGAATAACGTTGTGAGATAGGACGGGTGATGACTAAATAGATGGCATAAGTGATTACATTAACGATGCAAAGTAGGTTACCTATCCAATTGCCGGATGAATCGGTATTTATAGCCGACGATTGAAAAATGATCAGTAAGGCACCCGATGCTCCGATCAAAACTCCGGCAGCTTTTTTGAATGTGACGGGCTCTTTTAATATCAGGGCTGCGATCAGCATAACCGCGAGCGGGGTCATGGCTGCAATGATGGTAATATTGACCGGTGAGGTGTACAGAAGGGCATTGGCAAAAGATACTTGTGCCCCTACCAGACCGAATAAGGCACCCCAAAAGATCGTCCATAGATCCCGTTTTCCGACTTCTTCTTTCGGAGCCAGTAAGCCGATACCCCAAAAAACAAGGGTAGCAAAAACCATCCTTACAAAGGTAAGAGCATACGGACTGATCCATTCCGGGACAATGGTTTTCGCTATGGGCGTATTTAAGCCGAAAATCAGATTCGTAGCCAGTATTGCTCCATGTCCCAGCCATTTGTCTTTTGTCATCTTGTTTTTTTGTTTTCTGCGGTAAATATAAGATAAATCGGCCGAATAATCTTATTTCTCGCTATTAGTAATTTTACTGACTTAATAAAGTTCTTAAACTTTACAGACTCATTTTTTTGTTGTAACATTGTGGTTTCGGAAACGTTTGAATTATTGTGGGTAAATACTAATATTAGAAAATGATTGTCTATGAAAAAGATGAAATTAGGTCTATTGCCTCGTATTATTATTGCTATTGCTTTAGGTATTGTGTGCGGACTTTTCTTTCCCGGTTGGATTGTCCGGATTTTTTTGACTGTTAATTCTTTGTTCGGTAATTTCCTGAATTTTATTATTCCGTTATTGATATTAGGCTTGGTGGCTCCCGGAATCGCCGATCTGGGGAAAGGAGCCGGACGTTTGTTGCTGATAACCGCTTTGCTGGCTTATGGTTTTACTTTGTTTTCAGGCTTTTTTACTTATTTTACCTGTGATCTTTCTTATCCCTGGTTGTTAAATACCTCCGATAAGCTGTCGGCTGTGGCGGATAATACCGTTGTCTTACAACCGTATTTCACTGTTGAAATGCCTGCTGTCATGGGAGTTATGTCGGCTCTGATATTGGCTTTTACGTTAGGTTTAGGAATGTCGGTGATCGACGGCAACCGGTTGAAGTCGGTTATGGATGATTTTAAAGACATTATCAATCAGGTGATTACTGCCGTGATTATCCCTGTTTTACCTCTCTATATTTTCGGTATTTTCCTGAATATGACCAATTCCGGGCAGGTTGCCGGAGTGATGAATGTATTTCTGAAGATTATTGTCGTTATTTTTGTGATGACCGTAGTCTTGTTGTTTATTCAGTTTTTTATCGCCGGTATGGTCGGTAAAAAGAATCCCCTCCGTTTGTTCCGCAATATGTTACCTGCTTATATGACTGCTTTAGGCACCCAATCTTCGGCGGCAACGATTCCTGTAACCCTGGAGCAAACGATACGGAATGGCGTACGTCCTGACTTGGCCGGCTTCGTTATCCCGTTGTGTGCTACGATTCATCTGTCGGGGAGTACCATGAAAATCGTCGCTTGTTCGATGGCCATCATGTTGATGAGTGGTATGGAAATAAATTTTGCCCAATTCGCCGGATTTATTATGATGCTCGGGATTGCTATGGTGGCAGCACCGGGTGTGCCGGGAGGTGCTATTATGGCAGCCTTGGGATTGTTACAGTCGATGTTGGGATTCGATGAAACTGCCCAGGGATTGATGATCGCACTTTATATTGCTATGGATAGTTTCGGTACAGCGACTAATGTTACCGGTGACGGGGCTATTGCAGTTATTGTAGACCGGATTAATTCCGGGAAATAGATACCTTTGTGAATACCGGATTTTTTGCCTCTGAATTATTTCTATATCTTTGCAGCGGAAAATCAAAATAATATGAACTTGAAGTATATACTGATCGTATGGGGAGCGATGCTATTTTGTGTGGGGTGTAGTGAAGATGACGTGGATTCCAGCTACTCGTTCGATGTGGCCGGGCTGAAAGCTACTGTGACAAATGACAAAGGAAGTGTTGTCGAGATGAATACTATTTTATTGGATTCTTTGCAACAACAGGGATTTGTAGGTGAAGTTAGTTTCTCTGAAGAAACCCGGGCCGAAAACGACCGTTTGGCTGAAGAAAAATTTGCAGAGAAACTGGAAAATATCAAAAATATCAAACCCGCCCGTTTGTTACAGCTTCTACCCGGAGAAAGGGTCATGGTAACTTTTGATTATCTGTTGAAACGCGGAAAAGATGTGCTCGAAGAGGAAGAAATAACCTTAGATGAGGCTATCGCGTTGTAGGGAACGGATTATTGTCCGTATCCAATGGTTCTGTCGGTAAATAATTGTTGTACGACGTATACCGAATCTTCGTAACTACCTGTATAATCCCAAGCAGATAAACACGACGGCCTGTACCATTCAGAAAAACCGCTTCGAATTTTTTTATAAACTACATTCCGTAGTTGAACCTTCAATCGGTCGATTTTGAAAATAAATATTAATCCTGATATTTATTGTTGTAATTTTGTTAATTATTTACTATTTTTGCATACCGAAAAGTATAAAAATATGCCGGATTTGAAAGATGAAATAGTGAATAAATCTTTTTTCCAATTTCTGAACAGAGGATATAAAGCTTGTTCGCTGAAAGATTTGGAGAAAGCTACCGGTTTGACGAAAGGTGCGTTTTATTATTATTTTCGGAATAAAGAAGAAATACTGAAAGCCGGTATCGAAAAGTATTTGTCCGTAGTCAGTGAGATAAGCGAAGAAGAGTTTTTGGAAGTCGGTTCATTGAAGGCCTACATAGATATCGTAGTGGCCCGGAAAGAACGAAGAGCTGAACAATTACAACAGATGTTCGACTTTTTTATTATAGATATCGCTTTTTTTCAGTTGGTTTTGGAAGTAGCCCCTCTCTTTCCGGAATATCGTAAATGGATTGACGAGTTGTCTAAAGATCGTTTGTCCCGTTGGGAATATATGATCTTGAAGGCGAAACAGCAGGGAGAGATCAAAGGTTCGCTCGATACTTCGGTATTGGCGCGTAACCTGATGTCGGTGTCGACCAGTATGTTGAATATCGAGTTGGGTACCGATAATTTGCACTTTATGTTTTCGGATATGCGTATGCAGTTTGAACAATATTATTTATTGATAAAAAAATGAATAATACCCGTCGGCAAATCATAGAAACCGCTTTTCTGCTCTTCTTGAAAAAAGGGTTTAAGGCTGTGCGGCTGAGTGATATAGAACGGGCTGCGAAAATTACCCGCGGTACTTTTTATTATCATTTCACCAATAAAGAAGAAGTACTGAAGGAGGGATTGTATTCTTATTATGCCTTGCTGAACTCAAAAAGAACCGAAGAATTCGGGCATATTTCGACATTGCGGGAATATGTCGACCTCACTATTCAGAAATTGACCGGGATACATAATTATTCAGCACGGACATTCAGTAGTGAAATTCCTGAAATTCTTTGCCTTTCGTTGATCGTGGAAGTGATCGCCCTATTCCCCGAATTTAAAAAAGTGGTTTTGGCTTCGAAAATGTTGCGACTTTCTAAGTTAGAACAGTTGATATTGAATGCCAAACGGGCCGGAGAATTGAGAAATGATGTGGATACCTCTATTTTGGCAAAGAATTTGCTGAATATTAGCGTCGGTGTGATAAACTATCTGATCATGCATCAGGATATATCTTATGCATTGTCGGCGGTGAGATCACAATATGAACAACTTTATTCTCTGGCTGTCGGAGAATAATTTTTTTATTGAAATACATACCGAAAAGTATAAAACAAATTACGTTATAATAGATAGAATTTATTATTCAATAACCGATCATATGAAGAAGTTGATTTGTGGAATATTAATGTTAGGAACGATTGCCGGTGTATATGGGCAAAAAGTGATGAGCTTGGAAGAGTGCAGGCTGTTGGCTCTGGAAAATAACAAAAAGTTGAAAATGGCCGATGAGCAGATAAACGCAGCAAAAGCTAAAAAAGAAGAGGCTTTTACCAAATATTTGCCTGCTTTGGATGCGATGGGGACTTATATGCGCAATCAGAAAGAGATCAATTTATTATCCGAAGATGCCCATTTGCCTGTCGGTACGATCGGACAAGACGGTAAATGGACGCTCGGTAAAGATCAGATTATGATCGGAGCAGACGGAAAACCTGTGATGAATAACGGCCAATATGTCCCTAAAGATTATGCTCTGTTGCCCAAAGAGGCGATGACCGTGGATGATAGAAATATGGCTCTTTTGCAGGTAGGACTGACACAACCGATTTATATGGGGGGTAAGATCAGAGCCTATAACCAACTGGCAGGGTTGTCCGAGAAATTGGCCGAGAGCGGGAGAGAACAGGAATTGCAAAATATTATCCAGGAAACCGACGAAGCTTATTGGCAAATCGTATCTCTGGTCAACCGACAGAAATTAGCCGTTAAATTTGTCGAGACTTTACAGAAATTCGAACATGATATCGAAGTGATGTACCGAACCGGCGTATCGACTAAGGCGGATATGCTCTCGGTGAAGGTAAAACTGAACCAGGCAGAGATGGCTCTGTTGCGGGTGGAGGACGGTTTGAGTCTGGCTCGTATGAATCTGAACCAAATCTGTGGATTAGCTGTAGATTCGGTTTATACCCTGCAAGAAGAATTATTGAATGTTTTGCCTCAGGCCGAACCGAAGTGGTTGAATATCGAGCAGGTATATGATAACCGTCCGGAGATCAGTAGCCTGACGCTGGCAACGGATATTTACCGGAAGAAAGAAAAGATTGCCCGTTCGGCTTATCTGCCGACAGTGGCTTTTATGGCTAATTATTTTGCCATGACCCCTTCTTTCTTCGATGGGATAAGTACCGGATTCGACGGGATGTGGAGTGTCGGTATCGGCGTTAAAGCACCTATATTCCATTGGGGGGCTTCCCGGAAAACGGTGCGTAGTGCCAGGGCGGAGACCAGTCTGATGAATTTTAAATTACAGGAAGCCCGCGAAAAGATAGAGTTACAGGTAAGCCAGGCCCGGTTGAAGGTCAAAGAAGCTGCCCGGAAGATGGAAGTGGCTGAAAAAAATCAGGTGAAGGCCGATGAGAATTTGAAGTATGCCAACCTGGGATTTCAGGAAGGGACGATCCCGGTATCCAATGTGTTGGAAGCCCAAACGGCTTGGTTGGCTGCTCATGCCGATTTGATCGATACACAGATAGAAATGAAATTGTGTGAAGTGTATTTGCAAAAAGCGTATGGTATATTAGGCAAAGAATAGAAATTATAAACGAAAAGATAGTATGGAAAAGATGAATGGAAAATTGGTGACTTTTACCGGAATCATTGTTTTGGTGCTTTTGGTGGCAATTTTCGGTTTTCTGTTTTGGGAGCCGAAACCTGAGTATATTCAGGGAGAGGCTGAGGCAACGGAAGTACGTATTTCCGGAAAAGTGCCGGGGCGGATCGAAATATTCCGTTTTAATGAAGGAGAACAGGTGAGCCGGGGGGATACGGTGGCTATCCTGGATAGTCCTGAGGTGCTGGCCAAATATAGTCAGGCCGAAGCGGCGGAGGCTGCTGCCCAGGCTCTGAACGAAAAGGCTGAAAGAGGTACCCGCTCCGAACAGATCGTAATGACTTACCAAACCTGGCAAAAAGCAAAAGCCGCTGCCGAGGTAGCGAAAAAAACATACGACCGGATCCTGAAACTTTATGAGAGTGAGGTTGTGCCGGCCCAGAAGAAAGATGAGGCCGAAGCTAATTACAAAGCTATGATGGCTACCGAACAGGCTGCTAAAGCCCAATACGAGATGGCACGCAATGGTGCACAAAGAGAAGATAAACAAGCTGCAGAGGCTCAACTGAACCGGGCGAAAGGGGCTGTCGCAGAAGTGGAGGCTTATGTCAAAGAGACTTATTTGATCTCTCCGATAGACGGAGAAATTTCCGAGCGGTATCCGAAGGTCGGAGAATTGGTCGGTACAGGGGCACCGGTGATGGATATTTTGGATTTATCGGACATGTGGGTATCTTTTAATGTGCGTGAAGACCAGCTGAACGATTTCAGGGTAGGAGAAACATTTAAAGCTTTTGTGCCTGCTTTGGATAATCGCGAAGTGGAATTGAAAGTCACTTATCTGAAGGATATGGGAAGTTACGCTGCCTGGCGGGCTACCAAAACGACAGGGCAGTATGATGTAAAAACTTTCCGGGTAAAGGCAAAACCGGTGGACAAAGTAGATGGACTGCGTCCGGGAATGAGTGTTTTGAAAAAATTATGAGTACGCTCGGTTTGTTATCGGCTTTAATGAAACGGGAATTCAGACGTCTGGCTTCCCGGCGGATTTATTGGTTTATTCTGATTTTAGCTCCGGCATTTTGTTTTATCTTTTTTGCCGATTTGTTGAAACAGGGGTTACCAATGAAATTGCCGATAGCCGTGGTGGATGAGGATAATACATCCTTGTCACGGCAATTGGTGCGTTCTTTGGATGCGATGGCCCAAACCGAAGTGGTGATGCGGACGGCTAGCTTTAAAGAAGCCCGGGAAGCGATGCAAACAAGCCGGATCTACGGTATTTTCCATATACCGGCGAATTTCAGACAGGAGGTGTCTGTCGGTAAAAGACCTGAAATTTCATTTTATACAAATGAGACTTATCTGCTACCGGGCTCATTGGTCTATAAAAATATGCGCTTGCAGGCCGCTTTGGCAAACGGGGCTGTACAACAGACCGTATTGTTGGCAAAAGGCTGGGGAGGACCGCTATTGAAAGCCAGGCTGTCACCGATTACAGTGGATACGTTTCCCTTGAATAATCCCTGGATCAGCTATGCCATCTATCTGGCAAGTATTTTAATGCCTGCTTTCGTTTTTATGTTTGCCATGTTTACCGCCACTTATAGCATCAGTCAGGAGACTAAAGAAAAAACGGCAGCCGATTGGTTGCGTCGAAGCAATGATTCTATTGTATTGGCTTTGCTGGGAAAGCTATTGCCTCAAACGCTGATCTTTGTCACTACCGGCTTACTGTATCTTTCTATATTGTACGGTTATTTACATTTTCCTTTGAATAGTGGATTTTTTCCCATGTTTTTAGCTATGTTGCTGTTGGTACTGGCTGCTCAGGGGTTTGCTATTTTTGTTACCGGTATTGCACGGCGCAATCGGATCGCCCTCAGTTTTTGCGGGCTTTGGGGAGTTTTGTCATTCTCTGTCAGTGGTTTTACTTTCCCGGTTCCGGCTATGCCTCAGCTGATGCAGTTGATGTCTGATTTATTTCCGATGAGGCATTACTATCTGCTCTATGTCGATCAGGCTTTGAACGGTATTCCTATGGCCTACTCCTGGAAACCTTATCTGGCTTTGGTATTGTTCGTTCTGTTGCCGTTACTGACTTTGCCTAAATTGAAATTGGATTTACAGGAAAATCGTTATTTACCCTAATGGGAGGTTATGATGAAAGATATCTATTTTATATTTCGGAGAGAGTTTTACTTGGTTTTTCGGGACCATGCAGTACTTACTTTCTTTATTTTTCTGTGTTTAGGCTATCCCCTGATTTATACTTTTATTTATAGTAATGAGGTTGTAAGACAGGTACCCGTTGCTGTCATCGATCAGTCCAAGTCTCCTTTAAGCCGTGAATTTTTGCGGATGTGGGAAGCTTCTCCGAATGTGAAAGTCGTAGCCCACTGTAACGATCTCGGAGAAGCGCAGCTTTTCATGTGGCAGAAAGAAATATACGGTATTTTAGAGATTCCGGCGGATTTCAGTAAAGATATAAATCGGGGAGAACAGGCCCATGTCGCTTTGTTTTGCGATATGGGGGCTTTACTCAATTATAAAGCTTTACTTCAGGCGACAAGCGATGTGGCTATCACCCTGGGGAAAGAAATACAGGTAGAAAATTTACCTTATGCTTCCCGCATTCAGCAAGAAATAACCGCCTCGCCGGTAGAGATTTCGGAAGTCAAAATGTTTAATCCTCAAAGTGGTTTTGCTTCTTTTATCATCCCGGCAGTATTGATCCTGGTGATCCAACAATCTTTATTGTTGGGAGTGGGAACGATTGCCGGAACAGCCCGCGACAGGAATCCACGCCATAGCCTGGTGCCCGTCGATAAACATTACTGCAAACCCTGGTGCATTGTCATCGGTAAAGCCTGTGTTTATATGCCGGTTTATTTTGTGATGGGATTTTGGGTGTTCTTTATTGTACCCCGGATCTTTAGTTTAACTCAAATCGGCGCTAAATCGGAATTGATGTTATTCCTGTTCCCCTTTTTGTTGGCTTGTGTCTTTTTTGCTATTACAGCTTCTTTTTTTAGTAGGGAGCGGGAACAGCCTTTTTTATTGTTTGTCTTTACCTCGGTGCCGCTCATGTTTATTTCGGGTATTTCGTGGCCGAAGGAGGGGATTGCCGGTTATTGGATCGCCCTGTCGAAAATTTTTCCTTCTACTCACGGAATCGACGGGTTCGTAAAAATGAACAATATGGGGGCTACCCTTGGAGAGGTGTTGCCGGAGTATCTAAATCTCTGGATTTTAGCGATTATTTATTTTATTTTGGCATGTTTATTGTATTATAGAGAAATTGTTAAAAGTCGTAAAGTACGTTCGTAAACGAATAATTAATAGGTGTGTACTATGATCAGACATTATTTATTCCCTGTGGTGGGAATTATCCTTGGATTTTCTGCTTGTCGTTCGTCGGAAACCAATGAAAAGCAGGTCTTGATGGTGAAGACCGAGACAGTAAAAAATTATGAGAACGAATTACAAGTGACCTATCCGGGGCGTGTTAAGGCTGCGGCCGACGTAGATCTGGCATTTCGGGTAGCCGGACCGATCATCCGGATTCCGGTGCAGGTGGGTAGTTTTGTGCGTAAAGGAGAAGTGATTGCAGAGATCGACCCGCGGGATTATGAATTGCAGTATAAAGCTACCGAAGCCGAATACAAACAGATTAAATCCGAGGCTGAACGGGTGATAGAACTGTATAACCGTAAAAGTGTACCTGAAAATGATTACGATAAAGCGGTGTATGGTTTGCAGCAAATCACCTCTAAATATAATGCGCATAAAAATGCTTTGAAAGATACCCGGCTTGTCGCTCCTTTCGATGGGTATATCCAGAAGAAATATTTCGATACCGACGAAACGGTGGCTGCCGGAATGCCGGTTATATCGATGATCGATACCCGTTATTTCGAGGTAGAAATCGATGTGCCTTCCAGCGATTATGTCCGTCGTCACCTTTTTAACCGGTTTACGGCAGTTGCCGATGTCTTTCCGGATCGGGTTTTTCCGTTGGAATTGATCGATGTGACGAAAAAGGCTAATCTGAATCAGCTTTATCAGATGCGTTTGCGGTTGACTCCTGATCCTGCTATTCCTTTGGCGGCAGGTATGAGTGTGAATGTAACGATCGATTATGAAGCGGGAGGCGACAATTTGACAGTGGTTCCATTGAGTGCTATTTTTCAGGACAAGGAAAAATCGTCGGTATGGGTGTATCGGCCGGCGGATAAAAAAGTGACTCAAAGACAGGTTAAAATCCGGCAAATATTGAAAGAAGGCAGAGTGGTTTTGGACGAAGGCCTGCAAAGTGGTGAAATCGTAGTCACTGCCGGTGTACATAAACTGAAAGAGGGTATGGAAGTCGAGAGGTTGAAGCCTGTTGCCGATACGAATATCGGTGGTTTGCTGTAAACGGTCGATCCGGCCTGAAACTGTTGTCTTTTATTAATTCTGATTGGAATGAATCTTGCTGAATATGCATTGAATAATAGGGCACTGGTCAAATTTCTGATTGCAGTGCTTGTTGTTGGCGGAATCTTTTCGTTTGTCTCTATGAGTAAACTGGAAGATCCGGAGATCAAGGTAAAACAAGCTCTGGTCGTGACTGTCTATCCCGGAGCTTCGGCTCATAAAGTGGAATTGGAAGTAACGGATGTGCTCGAGAAAGAAATCCGGGCGATGGGAGATATTGCCAGTGTGGAGTCGAAATCGATGGCTGATCTGTCTATTATTACGGTCGAGTTGGAGAGTACGGTTCCCCCTGCCGAATTGGAACAAAAGTGGGATATCTTACGGCGGCGGGTGACGAATGCAGCTTCACAACTGCCCGACGGATGCGTGACTCCTGTGGTAAAAGATGATTTCGGGGATGTATACGGCATGTTCTATGCCATGACTACCGATGGCATCGCCGACGAAGAAATGGTTGAGTATGCCAATCTGGTGAAGCGTGAGTTACAGGATATACCGGGAGTGAGACGGGTGGATATTTATGGCGACCGAAAACCTTGTATCAATATAGATATCATACAGGACAAAATGGCTAATCTGGGTGTACATCCCGCCGAGATTTTAGCTACCTTGAACAACCAGAATAAAACGGTTTATTCGGGATATTTCAAGACGGGAAAGAGTAGATTGAGGATAGGCGTAGACGATAGTTACGAATCGATCCGTGATATCGAAAACCTGTTGATTCAGGGACATGAAAACGATCAGCTGCGATTGCGGGATGTGGCTTCGGTCACACGGGGATATCAGGATCCTTCCCGGAATGAGATGCGTTATGATACTGTTCGTGCACTAGGGATATCGATCTCTATGGAAAAAGGAGGGAATATTGTGACTTTGGGCGAAAAGGTGGATGCTCGTTTAGAGCAATTGAAATCTTCCCGTATACCTGTCGGCATCGATTTTCAAAAGGTATTTTTCCAACCCGATCGGGTGAGGGAGGCTATCGGTACTTTTATGATCAATCTGGTGGAGTCGGTGCTGGTGGTGATTCTGGTATTGATGCTGACGATGGGATTCCGGAGCGGTGTGATTATCGGTACCGGTCTGGTCATTATCGTTTTGGGGGCTTTCGTGATTCTATATTTACTCGATGGAACTTTACAGCGGGTTTCCCTGGCGGCTTTGATCGTTGCGATGGGGATGCTGGTGGATAATGCGATTGTG
>ENA-OOZT01001009-OOZT01001009.1-human-gut-metagenome-genome-assembly--contig:-NODE-1009-length-20726-cov-2.509264_pt1 | contig 20726 bp, 15 predicted proteins | sample MGYA00241192_ERZ501407 | MGnify/ENA primary metagenome ERZ501407 (study PRJEB25962, sample SAMEA2042911) | human gut metagenome | biome: human gut; feature: human-associated habitat; material: faeces...
GTTACCAAATCGTAACCCCGTCGAATTACTTTATAATAGCATATATACGACTGAATTACAGTTTCTTGCGCAAATATACGTAATTCTTGAGAACTCAACAACCGATACCTTTGTCACATTAAAAATTGTTGAGTTATGAAAAGCACGTTCAAAGTTCTGTTTTATCTGAAAAAGGATAAAATCTCGAAAGACGGGAAAGTTCCGGTCATGGGCCGCATCACGGTCAATGGCACGCAAGCCGGTTTCAGTTGCAAATTGAATATCGACCCGGCGCTATGGGATGAGAAAACCAATTACTTGAAATCGCAACGAAATACGCTTTCGCGCGAAATTCACCAGACCCTTGAAAACATCAAGGCTCAAATCACTAAACATTATCAGTCGATCTGCGACCGGGATGCGTATGTCACGGCCAATAAGGTCAAGAATGCTTACCACGGTTTCGGCGACCGATATAAAACGCTTATTGCAGCTTTCGATTACCACTTGGACACCATCAAAGCACGAATCGGTCACGACAGAACGCAGCGTACTTACGATAAACTGATGGGAGAACGCTGTTGCCTGATGCGGTATCTGGTTCTGAAAAAACTGGAGGATGTGACCTTAAAGGAGTTGGATGTCACGTTCATCGAAAGATATTACGCATGGATGCTCTCAGACGGACATTGCGGCAAGACAACGGCTTTCGATCGCACCCAGACATTGAAATGTGTTTTATATGTATCCGTTGAGCAAGGCTGGATAGACCGTCATCCCTTTCTGGCGTTCAAATGTGCTCCTGATTATAAGCCCCGCGTGTTCCTGTCCGACGAAGAAATACAGCGGCTTATGAATGTGGAGTTACGCTATCACCGACAGCGGGCCGTGCGGGATATGTTTATTTTCTGTTGTTTCACCGGACTGGCTTATATAGATCTGAAGAATCTGACTTACGATCATATCGTAACAACTCCGACGGGAGAACAATATATCTACAATCGCCGTCAGAAGACCGGTACGCCTTATCACATCATGTTGCTGCCCATTGCGCAGGAACTTATCGAACGATATAGGGGGTATCCGGGTAAAATCGACGAAACGCGGGTCTTTCCCGTGAAAGATCGAAAAAGTATGTGTACGACAATAAAACGCATTGCCCAAAAGTGCGGTATTACCAAGAATCTATCGACGCATATCGGACGCCATACGTTCGGAACGACGGTCACATTGGAGAAAGGAGTACCTATCGAAACCGTTTCGGAAATGCTCGGACATAAGCAGATTACGACGACTCAGATCTACGCCAAATTAACCGCCAACAAGATGAAGGAAGACGTACGTCTTCTTACGCAGCGCATCGGTAATCTGTATGAACTCACACAGCCTACGACCCGGCTGCTTTCCAAAGAGGCTTAACCCTGATCTGGTCGCCGTTCGTTTACTTATTCCAGTGCCGGAAGTCGCGGTAGTTTTTCTTCAGCACCTCGAAGATCCCGGATTCGGGATAGAGGATTTTCCCGCCGAGCGTCGTATAGGGAATCGCTTTCGTATCCCGCAAGGTCTGCAACGTCCGTTTGCACACATGGAAGCGTCTGCAAATCTCATCTCCGGTCAGATAATGCTCCTGACCGATCGTCGGCCGCAAATGTTTCATGGCCGTTTCGATCTCGCGCGTGGTTTGCACCATCCAATCCGTCAGTTCCTTGAACTCTTCGGATCGCTTCGTGATAACGTCCGACATACTATCTGCGGATCAGAGCTTCGCGGATGACCCGTTCGATGTCGGTCTCCCGGTAATAGAATTTGGAACCTATCGTGGAATACGGAATGATTCCCCGGTCGCGGTAATTCTGCAAAGCCCGCTGCGAAATGTGCAGCGCCTCGCATACTTCCTGCGTGCTGAGTCATTTCTCCCGTGTGGGCGGGGCTACTTTACGGTATAATTCCGTTACGGCGACCGACAGGCCGCACAGACGCCTTCTCAGTTCCAGATAGGCATCGTGTTCCATCATGGTTACTTCCATAAGTCGAATGTTTTATGAATCGGTATTTAATAAAATTTGAGTGCTGGCTTCGGTGGTCGTTTTGCCTCATTTCGTCGTTTCAAATCCGGTGCACACAGCCGGATTTGCCGTCGTGCCGAAAAGTAATCCTCCGTCAGCATCAGCTTTTCGGCTTCCGGTGTAAAGAGCATTACGCCTTTCATCGCCGCATAATACGCCTCGTCATTCGCCACGACATGACGGGGCTGTAACTTCAGACGAGTCAATTCCGGCAATAATTTCCGCAGATATAGTTCATCGGGCCGCTTCGTTTCTTCCGTCGTCGCATGGAAGGATGCTTCCGGAGGCAGATCGTATTGCAGATAGAACAGGTTTTCAAGCGCCCGTCCGGGTGTCGTCTTTTTCAACTCTTCGGAGATGTGATGCCTGAAACCCTCTTCGCCGTTCGTTCCGACAGCGAAACGTACGGCATGCAGCGTTCAGTCGAGCGTCAGGTAAATACTTCTGATTCGGTCTTCCCGCATATCCGTTACATTTTTATTGCGGCACGTTTGCCGCTGGCGGGACAGGAATGCCGCAGCCTTCGTTCCGTTTCCCGCCTTTCGATTGCAATGTCCGTTCCGGGCAGGGAAACATACTGTTTCACATCCGGCGATGACTCCTTGTGTTCCGTCAGGAATCTCCCGTTCTGAATGTTGTATTCCGTGCGAAGAATACCCGCTGCGATTTCACGGGCCTGCTGCTGCAAGGCACCGTATCCGAAGTCGTGCGTCGATTGCCGGTTTCCCATACGCGCCCGGTCGCAATCCCGGAGTTTCGACGCCACCTCGGAAAAGAACTCCCGGTGTCCGAAACGATGCAGTCCGTCGTCGGCCACAGATGCGGCATACCCGTTTTCCGCGATATACAACAGCGTCGCGAGATCGTGATTGCCTGACGATATCTGTGTCCGGTTCCCGGCAACGAACCTCTCGAAGTCTTCGTAGCACGGCGATATGGAATATGTTGCCGAACATACGCCTTCCGAAAGTACCGATGTCGGAATCCGCTTCTCCTCGGTAAAGCTGTACCGGGATTTCTCCAATCCCGGATACTCGCTTTTCAGGTCGCTTTTCACGAATTTGTCTATACACTTGTCCGCCATCGCGGCGATTCGGGGCGGCAAATGTTTCAATTCATAGATTTTCAGCGTATCTGCATCAGTCCGCATTCCGAAGAAGCGATCCGTCATGTATTGCATATAGCAGTACATGGCCCGCCGGCCCTTGGGCGTATCGCTGAAGAGATAAGTTCCCTGCGAAGAGGTTACAGCCCGATAGAGCGGTGCATCGTCGGGCGTCGTACGGGCACAATGCATCGTAAATCTCCGGTATTCGGGATCGCGCATCAGCTGTTCCCGCCGCCCTGCCGGAGAGAGGGGCGAAAGACCTTTCGAGAGTGCGAAAGCCGCATCCCGGAGCGAAACGGCCGGTTCGGGGTGTATATCCTGCCGGATAAAAGCCGGAGCCAGCTTCCCGTAAAAATATCCGTTCGTCGTACCTCGGCGCGACGGAATCGCTTTGCTGTCGGGAAAGGTCAGATGCAGCAGCGTGTGGTCGGGAACGACCGATGAACGGGAGCAGGCGGCAACCTGCTCCCGCACGTAGTCTTCGAAAGACTGACGTCCGTTTTCTCGGACGGCGATACGCACAGCCTGCATCTGCGGGTTCATCGTAACGAAAACACTCGCTGGAACCTTGCGGCCCAGCAAACGGCTGAAAAAATCAGAAATTCGTGACATGGCTCTTTAAGAATCAAAAACAGTATTATGTTTATCCCAGTCCGGGATATAAACGGTATCGGTTTCGATCACCGGACAGCGGATAATTTCCACCTCCTCATGTTCATAGACATGGCAACCCGCAAATAGCGATGCGATAAGCACGACCGCCGTTGCTGCAAGAAAGCCGTACGCGACGGCATATTTGATTTTCAGTCTGTTCATAAGTTCGATTGTTAAGTTCGTTTTTTTCGGTATTCCTCATAATCCACGGAGTAAAACAGCGGCTTGCGGTTGCACCAGTAGGCCAGCCGCCATTGCTCCCGCGAGGGTTTCCCCTCGTGTTCGAAATCCCGGTACGGCTGCGCGAAAGGCTGGCATCCCAACGCTTTCAGCTCCCGGATACGCCCAAGCGCATCTTCGGTGTCATCCCTTATCAGCACATAGAAGAAGAGCTTCCGGGCCGGAACGCCGTGCTTACAGAGGAGTTCTATGGCTTTATGAACGTCATCCTGCATGACGCGGCTGTCGTAGGCCATACGCAGAAAACGTATCCATTTGACCCGTGCGAGCAGCGCGGTGATCTCCGGTGTGCGGGCGATACGCCGGGCATCGAGTCCTTGGTTGAAATCCACCCGGATATCCATGCGGACAATCTTCTCGATCTGCATAAGTCCCCATGCCGAAGCCAAGACATTGTTGTCGAGCAACACGGCGCTCCGGCGTTCGTCGAGAAACTCCCCGATGTCGGCATGTGCCCGGACTTCACCTTCCTTATGGGGCACGACGCACCACGGGCAATGGTTCACGCATCCGCGCGTCAGAAACCCGTAGGCTTCTTTGACCCCATAAAGCGAGTAATCCGGGCATATATGCTCGATCTCTTCGGGAAGAATCGTCGCATAGTCCCTGTAACCCGTCCCGGCACGCACGACCTCGCAGTCGTAATGATCCGTACAATCCCGAGAAAAGGTAAAGACCTTCGACATATATACCTTGTCGTAACGACCTGCTGCGGAATCGGCGAACTTCACCGTATCGCCCCGGCACTTGTGCCATGCCGAAAGTTTCATCAGCGCAAGGTTCGGGAAGTTGTGCCCGTCCACATCCACCAGTCCGATCCGCATGGCTATTGTTTTAAGAGTTCAGCAATCTCCGGATCGAGATTGCCCCGATATTCCATACGCCCGTCCAAGCGGCATGCTTCGAGGAAATGGCAGCGGCCCTCTTCCTTGCGCCCCAGACGCGAGCAGGCGATGGCCCGCAGGTACTCCGTCACGGCATCTTTCGGCATCGCGGCCAACAGCTCCAAAGCCCGCTCGTTGTGATCCATCGACAGATGGGCCACGACCGTGTTGCGGTCGTTGTAATCGTTCAGAATATAGAGTGCTTTGGCGTATTTGCGTTTCTGCAACAGCTCCACCCCGCGGGCATAGGCCGTATCCAGTTCCGTGGTGTGGATCGTATCCTTGACCATCCCTTTGCGGCGCAGGTTGTAGCGGAAGTTCACGGCCCGCAGCTGCGGGTAGATCACCGAGCGGATATAGGCATACTCTTTCGGGAACTGCTGCCGGATGGCCTGTTCCCGTCGGTCGGGATTCTTCTCTGCGACGATTAGCTCCAGAACAGCGTCACGGTTTACGACCTCCCGGTCTGTTCGGATGCGGTTCGTCAATTCCGCCCAGTCTTCAGCTACCCACCGTACGATGAGCATCGTGTCGATGCTTCTGCCGTATCGGCGGACGAGGTAGCGTTTGAGAGCCTCCGCCCGTCCCTGCGAAAGACGGTCGTTGAAAGCATAATCACCCTCCGGAGACGATGCCGCCGTCAGCGTAATGGTATCGACGTAAAACTCCTGCTGTTCGACGATCTGCTGCATCAGGGAGGTGATCTTGTCCAACTGCCGCCGATTGTCACCCAGCGTATCGACCACGCGGGTATCGCCCACAAAGAACTGAATGTAGTTGCGATCCTCGACAGTTACGAACTTGTCGATGACCTTGATGCGGTAACGCGGCAAGGTATCGACGAAGGAGAGCATCGAGGATACGACGTAACTCAACGTATCGGACGGCGGCAGACAGTAGGCACTGTCGTCCACGGCCAAGACTTGCCCTTGAAGCGTTATCTGCATCTTCTTCGAGGTCTCATCCGTTTTCACTTCCTGCGAGTAATAGTATGTGACGGTGCTCCGGCCTTCGACCAGCGAATCGAGCCGCGCATCCTGCGGATAGGGAAACTTCACGAAGCGGTTGAAGGCCGCCTCACGCCCCACAGTGTCGGGGCGGAAGCGTTCGACATAGGTTTCATACTGCCAGTAGTCGCGCTCTTGCAGCAGCGAGAACCGTCCGCCGCGGATCACCAGATCTTCGAGCGCCACGGATTCGTCGGGCTTGTGCAGAATGGGTGTAATGACCACGCTGCGGCTCTTGCCCAACAACTGCTTGGGCAGCGTCACGATGAAATCCAGTACGACGTGCCCGTTGCGTTCGGGAACCGACCGCATGCGCGAGATGACCGTTACCTGCTCGATTTGAACGGACATGACGCGCTCGCCGTCGGCAAGCGTATCTACGGGCGCGAGATAGAACGTGTCGCTGTCGCGTTGGAGCTTCACAACCTGCGGGCGGCTGTCCTGCTGCCGCTGCTGCCGGTCGGTACGAGTAAGCTGCGAGAGCGAGGCTGTCGTCCGATGCCGCTGAAGCCGTCCGGCTACTGAGCAGCCGAACATCATCCACAGGCAGCAGCCGAGAATTGCTCCGGCAATTATGATTTTCCGTTTTTTCATCCTTAAAACAGATAGCTGAATGAAACCTCTAATTTTGTCGGCGCCAGCGTCCAGCGGCGGTTGTGGTAGATGTATTCATCCTCCCAGTCCGAGACGGTCGGGTCACGGCGCGTATCCCGGGTGTGGTACAGCCCGACACCGGCTTCTAAGGCCACGTTCCAGCGTTTCGAAAGCATCCACGCATACCCGTAACTGACACCGAGACCATAGGCATGCCCTTTATAGCGTCGGGTCCAACTTCCGAGGTCGTAGTCGGCATAAGTGAGGTGCTGCCCGAGAAAATGCCCGACGAAGGATTCGTAGAACCAATAGCGGCCGCCGAGCTGCACGGCATGGAAGTTCATCGAGAGGGATGCGGTATTCACCGGATTCCAGTAGCCGGACAGCTCCAGCGACCAGTTGTCCGTCAGGGCCGCTTCGGCCCCGACGTTCAGCGTCGCACTGCACACCGCAAGGGCGTTGGTCCTGACGGCGAAGATCTGTGCCGCAGCCCTGCGGGGCAGACCCCACAAGGCCGCGAGCAGCAGCATGCACAGAATGATTCTTGGTTTGCTCATCGAGATAAAGCATTTACTTCCATGTGATCGAACCTCGGGCCGTCGTACTCTGCCCGTAGCTGTCGGTGACGGTGAATACGAATGTCGATCTTCCGGAACTGTAGGAAGTCGCGGCAAATGTATGCGTTCCGGCCCGGAGAGTGATACATTCGTCCGGCTGCAATACGCTGTCGTTGTACACCACCTGACACTCCTCGCCGGTAACCGTGCAGCTGACGGTATAATCTCCTTCATACTCCTTGGACGAGACCGTCAGCGTCATCGGGGAATTCGAATATGGATATGCCGAGGCTTGTGTCCGCAGCAATGACGTAGATTTCGGATAGCGCACCTCCTGCGTAAACGACCGCTCGACGCTTTGTCCGAAGCCGTCCGTTACACGCAGCGTAACCGTCAGGCTGCCCGCAGCACGAGGCGTAAAGGAGATGCCGTGCGTCCCGGAAAGAAGCGATACAGCCGATCCGCTTGTTATCCGCTCTCCGTTCGGAAAGGTGAACATAATCTGCGGATCGGAGCAGGTAAGAAGTGCCGTCATGGAATCGGGACTGTCCGTTCCGGAGAGTGTCAGGTTACATTGGGCGCTTACTCCCACCACGAGAGCCGACGGCGGTGTCAATTCGGCTTCGAGAGGCTGGGCATCGGTTATGAATTTCGGAAAGATCGCGGCTTCGGGCGAGGTCGGAACATAGGCATACGAGGCCGATGCCGAAAGCAGCGTTCGGTAATCCGAAGAGGCATACCATCCCTCAAAACGATACCCGGCATCGGGGACGGCAGTCAGCGTGCATCCCTTTTCATGGCACAGGACGACCCGGTCATGCGTCAGGGAAGAAGTTTCAGCGTCATACAATGCTCCGGCGACAGCTGCCGTACCGTTCCCGTTTTCGGCCGTCGCGGGGTGAATATACACGTCGAGGCGGTTAGCGAAGCGGTGTCCGATGTCGAACGACTGCGCGAATCCCGCATCGTTCCCGACCGTGACGGTATAGGCGACCTGCGAGTTCGCAGCCGTATAAATCTCCGGTTTGTAGTTCACGCTGAAGACATTGGGGCCGGGCTGCTCCGTGAGCGTAAGCTCGCAACCATCGCCTATGGGAAAGCCGTTCAGGCAGAACGATCCGGCATCGCCCTGAATGACACCGATATGTCCCCGCAACGTCAAAGGCGCAGGACTCCCGTCGATCTCGACGGCGAGCATCTGAGACGGATTGTAGATACAGTAGCCGCCGATTGCATTTTCCTCATAGGTATCGTGCACGTTGACGGCATAGCTGCTTATACGGGTATCGACTTCGTTGTCGCCCAAGATCGAAATATTGAGTCTGTAGTGACAGTTCGCCCGAACGTTGAAATCCGAGGTGTTGTTACCGCCCAAATAGACGTAATAGGCCAGCACTTTCGCTCCCCGCACGGCGCGGATCAGCAGATAGGAGGCATTCGCGGGGGCATTCTCCGGGTTCTTCTGACGCTGGTCGGTGATCGACGATACCGTACCCTGCCTGTTCGGCAGCAGATAACTGTTGCCTGCGGCTTGCTGTCCCGAAAGTTTCACCTCCGGGCACTCCATATAGTCGTCGGAATCATCCGACGGTGCGGCTGCCATATCGAACACGGATACCGAGCGCGGTACGGAAAGAAGCTGCACGGAGCGCAGTTCGATATCCGCAGGCTTGACGGAGATATTGTAGGAAACCTTCGCCACGCAACGTTGGACCTCGACGGCCGGAAGCGTCAGGATGCCGCCGGACGAGGACGTGATCGTAACGTCGCCCTCATAGGACATCGGCAGCGTGTCGTAATCGTCGGCATGCGTAACGGCGAGATTCTCCCATGCCGGGCTATCGCCCGTGTCGCGGCCCATATTGGCAACAATACGCATCCTGTAGCTGCCCGGCAGGCACTCGAAACGCAGTGTCGCAGAGGTCTGGTAACAGTGCAGGACAATCTCGCCGTTATCATTGTAAAGATAGAAGTTCAGGTCCCGAATCGTTGCTTCGTCCACACGGGTTACGGTCATCATGGGGTCGGGACGAACCGCCATTTCGACCCGAACTTTCATCGGGCGACAGCAATCCGCCTCATCCTCGTAGATGCAGCTGCACAGAATGCTCAGCGGAAGCAATAAGCTATAAAGAAATCGTTTCATCTTGTGTCAAGAAAAAGGGTCCCGCCCGAAAGACAGAGCGGAACCCGGTGCAACATTTCGGATTATGCTCCGAGATCGACATTTTGCGTTACGGGCGTCTCCCAGTCAGCGACGGTCACCGATACGATGCAATCCTGACCCACGAGCCCCGTGATGTTAGCTGCGATACGGTAATATCCGTTACGCAGAATCTCGCCCGCAGCTTTGCCCGTCAGTTCCACCGAATAGGTCATTTCCGAGCGGTCGTCCGGGGTCGAGGCATTGCCGTCCAGATCGTACGTGGCATTGATTTCCAGCAGAACGCGGCTTCCCGCGGCCAAAGCTCCGTTCTCGAAACAGTAGAACAGCGCATTGTATTTTCCCGAAGCCGCAGCGGGGGTCTGCGTGTGGCTGAAGGTCATGGCTCCGGACGTCGGTGTCCCGGCCACGACGAGCGACTGCGAGGCGGCTTTGGAGAGTTTTACCGAGTTGATAGTAAGCGTTCCGGCATATTTGTCGGCGAACGACGGGTCGATGGTCGTCTGTAAAGCCACCTTGGCGACGGTGCGTTTGAGCGTAATGCCGATGTTCGTAGTGGTGTTCACAGCCCCGACGGTCTTGGTCGCGGAGCCCGACATCACGAAGCCGCCAGAACGTTTGGCTGCGGTGGATACCTCGGCGAAAGTTCCGTTGTAGGCGGCGGCGGAGTTCTCCACGAGAGCCGTAAGGGCCGCCCGGGTCTTGGCCGACGAGGCGTCGTAGTTCGCCACGGCGTAGAACGAGCACTCGGTGCCGGCCGCGGATTTGGGCAGCGAGAAGGTCGCGGATTTCGCGACCAGCTCGCTGGATGTTAAATCCCGGCGAATAACGAAGTTGTCGGCATTATCGAAGACGAAAATCGACAGTGACGACAACGAAGACTCTCATACCTCGGCCGAGGCTGTTGAATCGAAGAAGGAGCGGGTATCGGCGGTATTATCGGTAAGAGTAAGTGCGATACGTGCCCCATCGGTGAAAGAGCTGGGTGAAGATACGACTTCGGTCTCCTTGTTGCAGGAAACGAATGTGGCAGCGAAGACTGCAACGGCAAAAAGGATGTTTTTCATGTTATTTGGATTTTGAATGCAGTGATGCACTATGCATCGCTTTCTGCTGCAAATGTATAATACAAAATCACTGAAAAATACACTTTTCCGGATGCCTCTCGGGAAAAATCAAAAAGTTTTTTGCAAGATGGAAAAATATAATTAGTTGAAAAATAATGTGTTAAAATTTTGCGACTGGAGAAAAACTTTCCGATTTCCTCGTCTTTGTCCCCTCCGTACTTTCTACCGCAGATGTTTTTCAACGACCTGTTCATAGGCTTTTTTCAATTTATCCAAAAAAGGAGTTATTGCCGTACAGCGGTCCAGCATTTTGGTTTTCTTGACATAAACATCGTTGATCGTTATATGGAATATATTGGCCAACGCACGAACAATTTCGATAAAGCGAGCCTTTCGGTCACCGAGCATGATAACCCCGCTTTTATGAATGGCAACAGCAAGCTCCAGCAATTCCTGCTGCGTTCCAATCCATAGCAATTCACCATCCTGGCATGATAACGGAGGCGAATAGTCATGTTCTGAGGCATATTTCATACTATTGCTGACAATATTAATTTCGCAGTCGAGAATATACATAACTTTATATATAAAGGTTGTCCTTAAAACATTATCTGCATACTGATTGAACATAGGATGAGATAATACGTCAAATTCAATCCGGCCGTAATGCAGTATTCTTAATATTTCATCCCGGTCGTTGCAATTAGCGATCATTTCAGTCATTATCTCGATAAATTCTTTATAAGCCTGGGTTAGTTCTAATAGATTCGATTCATTATGAGATAGCAACGCATATATACGGGTATCGATAAGCGTTTTCATAATTGAAAAAATTACAGACTGATTTATAATCGTTGACACTAATTATGAAAATGCCATCGAAATAATATTAAACATGGACTCATGCCTATAAAGCTACTTTGACAACCAATACAAAAAAGCCCGCATCATAAATGCGGGCTATCAATAACAGAAAAATTATCTCATTTCTGGTTGTTCACAATAGTCCGGAGGAGTATTATTGCGATGAACGCAGATAATATCTTCTTTTATAGCGGTCTTATTTTGAATTCGAATTCGTAATTTCCGTAGGGTATGCGGTATTCCCGGAGCGGGAGCTGTCCCCACGAGTCGATGCACCCCAATCCGTACTGCGCCTTGTCGATGCAGAGCCATACGGCGTCGTCGGGTTCGATCTCCTGCGAATGTCCCTGCTGCTTGGTCAGCCCTTCGTCCAGCGCCTCTTGCGCATAGTGCAGGGCCGAGGCCGAAAAGGGCTCCGAGGCCGTGATCTCCACGCCGCGGCCTGCGATGTCGTGCTGCCGCCAGCGGCGCACGTCGCTCTTGGTTCCGGTCTCCTGCGGACGGATGTAGGGGTAGAACTGCTCGTCCACGGTCTGCCGGTAGCGGCCCAGCAATGCTCTGTCCTTGCGGTCGGCGTAGTTCTCCCACGGCCCGCGGCCGTAGTAGTCGATGCGGTCGTAGGCGGCGGGCATGCGCATCCGCATGCCGAAGCGCATCAGGTCCCGCCCTTGTCCGCGGCGGCGTGCAGCGTCTGGCGGATAAGCACCTCTCCGGCGTTGTCGATGCGGTATTCGATCTCCAGCCGTCCGGTCACACGTCGGAGGTCGTAGCGGGCCGTGACGACGGCCACGCCGTCCGAGAGCGTGTGGTCGAGCGACACCAGCGTCAGCCCCGGATCGGCCCATGCGCGGTTCTTCTTGTTGAGTCCCGCCCCGAAGTCGTTGTCCGTCGGTGCGCGCCAGAAGTTCGGCTCCACGACGGCCCCTGCGTCGAGCAGGCGCATGCCGTCCGCTTCGTAGCGGGTGATGAGCCCGTCGGCGCGGCGGAAGTCGATGCGTGCGGCGGGGCTTTCGACGATCAGGTAGTTGCGGTCGTCGTCGCGGACCGTGAGCGTGCCGATCGGATTGTGGCGGTCGGCCATGCGTTCGGCGACGGCGAGCGGCTCGGGTGCCGCCGCCCGCAGCGTGAACTGCTGGTAGGCCACGCGGTGATCGGGTGCGAGCAGTGGTTCGGCGTCGCAGAGGCGGTATTCCACGTTGAGCAGCAGTTCTCCGTCGGCGGGCAGCGTTTCGGGGGCAAGCGGCAGCACGACGGCGGCGGTTTGCTGCGGGGCGACGCGCAGGTCGGCGACGATGCCGCTGCGCACGGGGTCCCCGTCGCGGAGCACCGTCCAACGCAGGTAGCAGTTGTCGAGCGGCCGGAAGAAATTTTCATTGAAAACCGTCAGCGTGCGCCGGTCTTCGCCGAGCGTGGTCCACACGGGCTGCTGCCAGTAGCGGGCCTCGTGCATGTGGGGATTCGGAACGCGGTCGGGCGAGATCAGCCCGTTGTCGCAGAAATTCCAATCCGAGGCGTCGTAGGGATTCCAGTCGCCGCCGTAGCCGTAGATCATGGCGCCGTTTTTACCCGTTTTGCGCAGCGACTGGTCCACGAAGTCCCAGATGAATCCGCCCTGATAGTGCGGATATTGGCGGATCAGCGCCCAGTATTCGCCGAATCCGCCCAGCGAATTGCCCATCGCATGCGCGTATTCGCACTGGATCAGCGGCTTCCGGGGATTGTTCCGGAGGTATTTTTCGCACTGGTCGTAGTCCCAGTACATCGGGCATACGATGTCGGTGTTGCGGCCGCCGTTGTTGTAGACCGCACGTTCGTAATGGATCGGCCGCGAGGGGTCGTAAGCCTTGATCCAGTCGTAGCAGGCGTCGAAATTGGGGCCGTCGCCCGCCTCGTTGCCCAGCGACCAGACGATGACCGACGGGTGGTTGATATTGCGCCGCATGTTGCGGATGTTGCGTTCCAGATGCGCCTGGGCGTAGGCGGGATTCTTGGCCAGCGTCTTTTCGTCGTAGCCCATGCCGTGCGATTCGAGGTTGGCCTCGGCCACCAGATAGAGTCCGTAGCGGTCGCAGAGCGCGTACCAGCGGGCGTCGTCCGGGTAGTGGCACGTGCGCACGGCGTTGAAATTGTTCTCCTTGAGGATGCGGATGTCCTCGATCATCCGTTCGCGGCTTCCGAGACGACATACCCGCCGTCGGGGTCCATTTCGTGGCGGTTGGCGCCTTTGATAAGCACCGGCTGTCCGTTCACCAGCAGCTGTCCGCCCTCGATCTTCACCTCGCGGAAGCCCGTGTGCAGGGGGATGATTTCGATCGTTTTTCCGGCCGGGTCTTTCAGGGTCACCGTGACGCCGTAGAGCGCGGGAATCTCCGCCGACCACGGCTGCACCCGCCCGGCGTCGAGCACGAGACGGGCTATCGTACCGAAGAGTTTCGCCGTTTCAGAGGCTACGGCCTTGCCGTCGGGGTCCGTGAGCGTCACCTCCGCCGTGCAGCCCCGGGTCGCTGCGGGGAGAGCCAGCTCCACGGCGAGCCGGCCGCGGGTGTAGTTCTCCGAGAGGGCCGCGTCGAGCCGCACGTCGGCGATATGGCGTTTGTCGCGGGCATAGAGGAAGCAGTCGCGGCCTACGCCCGAGAGGCGGAAGAAGTCCTGATCTTCGAGATAGGTGCCGTCGCACCAGCGGAAGACCTGGAAGGCGAAGAGATTCTTGCCGGGCTTCACGAAGCGCGTGATGTCGAACTCGCATTCGAGTTTCGAATCCTCGCTGTAACCGACGAACCGTCCGTTGACCCACAGGTAGATGTTCGAGGTGACGGACCCGAACCGGGCGATGACCTGCTTGTCCGACCACGAGGCCGGGATCTCGATTTCGCGGCGGTACGAGCCGACATGGTTTTCTTTTATCGGCACGTAAGGCGGATTGTTTTCGAATTGTTCGCGCCATGCGTAGCCGATGTTGAGATATTGCGGATCGCCGTAGCCGTTCAGTTCCCACAGTCCCGGAACGGGCATCGTGCTCCACGAGCGGTCGTCGTAGTCCGTGCGGAAGAAATCCGCGGGACGCTGGTCGGCGTTGCGGACCCACGAGAATTTCCACGTTCCGTCGAGGTCGAGGAAGCGTTCCGAGACGCGCGGGTCGCCCTTCCGGGCGGCTTCTGCGGATTCGTAGGCGAAATACGAAGCCCGCATCGGCAGGCGGTTGATTTCGTTGACCGCGGCGTCGTGCCATTCCGTAAAAGTCTGGGCTGAAAGATTTGCGGCAGCTGCAAAAAGTAGAATAAAAAAGATAGCTTTTTTCATTATTTATATAATTAATAAGAAAACAATCAAAGCAGAAAATTACCTTACCTAAAAGAAGGTGACCCTAAAAACACACCTATCCTCGAAGAAACAGTTGAGTTTTCATCCGCATCAGTTGCCGAGTCTGGTTACACGAACCCAATCGACCTCCATAAACGACGGGATATCTGCATCCTGAACCTCACTACGCCCGGCCGCACCTATCGAGAGTATCAGATAATACTGCCCTCGGAAAGGCCACTGCATCAACTCCGACTCGTTCGGAAAATGCTGATTCGCATAACGCATCGTCTCCTTGTCATTCGTGTAGAACACGATCTCTTCATCGGTCAAATCCGCCGAATAGACATTGAACGTTCCCTTGTTGTAATCTGCATAAGCAGCTTTCCCGGACGGTGTTTCCTGATAAATATCAATATAATGGGAATGGAGCGTCTGCTGAACGTAATCGTTCAGATAGCTGTGTTCCATAATATCGATCTCTCCGCCATGAGGCCATCCCGGGTAGATCTGGTACATAGGCTCCGGCATTAGCCAGATTGCCTGACCTATGCTGCCTGCATCTTCGACAAAACGAGCACAAACCTCGATCCGACAGTTGTTGAACCATTTCTTGCCCTGAGTCTTGATACCGCCCGAAACGACCTTGCCGTCTTTCTTCTCGATGGTAAGAATCAGCTTGCCATCCTTGACATAAGCCTGATCCGGACTGCCCGACATATAAATCTGCCAGGCTGCCGTACCATACGGAACATGTGACCAACTATCGTAATCCAACCCGTCTGCCTGGTCGAAATCATCGTAGAAAATAATTTCGTTCTCGGCCTCGGGCCATTTGGCGACATAAGCCGAAAGATATACGGTGTAATTCTCGGTACGTCCGTCTTTGGAGACAGCAAACTCCTGGCTTTCGGGCCATTCGCCCACAAGCGACTTGGGATCGGGTGCGATAGTGGCCCCTTCGGCCAGCCGGTAATCCACTCCGCTTATCTGTCCGCCGTACTGAATCTCCCCGATACGAGCCGTATGGTCGTCCGGATCGATGTCGGCATGATAATTCAACTCACCGATCGTCAGAACAAACGATTTCAGCAGTGCATCATCCGCCGGCTCTCCGGAACTGTCCGAAGAACAAGCTGCCGTCAGAACAGACAATGCACCGAGCAATAAAGCATTTATTTTCATATTCATTCTAATTCTTAGGTTCATCAATCATCCCAATCGAAATACTCATAGGGAATCGCATACTCCCACCAATCATAGGTCACAGTTCCGGACGAGCATCCGAGGAATACGGAATATTTACTGCCGAACTTAATCTTGCTCGATCCTCCGTCCGACCCGTCGGCGGCATAGGAATTGAACGCCACTCCGTCGAGCAACCATTCGTAACGTGTGTATCCGTCAACAGTTTCCGACATCCGTAATCCGATTTCATGAGGCGCGGAAGGATCGAATGCAATATTTTTGTGCACGGCTGTACTATTGGCGTTACGCACCGATATATCCGTAGTTTTCTTTCCGGCATTCAGATGCCAGCGGATTTCAAAATCGCCGTTGCAGAAATAAAGCGTCGACACTGCCGTCGCATCCCATTTCTTGATACGAATCTTGTAATTTCCCGTACGGAACTCATAGCGCAGCAATCGACCCGGCGAGAAGGTAACGTCGCCGTCGGCAAATGAAGCAGTTCCCTGATTTACCGACCATTTGGTCTGTTCCCCGCTGTTGAACTCGTAATGTTCCGGAACGGGATCGTTCGCCTGGCGGAGAACAATGCGCTTTTCGACCTGCGTTACGCCCTCCGCTTTGATTGTCCGGAGGATAATCGTCGCATTGCGGATCGAGGTGTTCGGATTTTCACCGATCGTAATAACCAGTTTATCCGAGCCTTCGAACGAGGTTTTCTCAAACGAGAACCACACCTGCTGTTCGTCTTCACGTGAAACAGTCCATGAAGCATTGGAAACAACATCAAGACTATATGTTTTCGCCGTATAATCGGTTTTAATTAATGTTTCCGCCGGATCAAGTTGTACGCCGACTTGTGCTACGGTTACTACATGTACCGTTTCGCCGTGGCGGTCGCAAATCACAAGATCAGCGTACCGCCGTTCGCCCTTATTTTCATCGGCAGAGAAGGCGATCTCACCATCGCCTGAACCAGCCAAATCCGACGAAACATTCAGCCACGAGGCGTTCTCGCCAAGACGCACACTCCAATCCTGATTCGAACGGATCTTAAAACTACCCGAACTGCCGGTCTGAATCAATTCGACGTTATCGGCATCTTCCAGATCGAGATAAGCGATTCCTTTCTGTCGGACCTGAATCCATTTACCGATCCAATAATCGCTTCGGATAATCAGCGTATCGATCCGGTCGTCGAGGGCCGAATTGTCCGAATAGCGGACTTCGACATCGAAAATTTCACCGGATGTTCCTTCGGCGGGAGTAATCGTACACCAATCGTCGTGCAGTCCATAGACTCTCCACGGATCGGTCGATTTCACCTGCAATCGGATCGGACTGGGTGCGGTCGCTTCAAGGATGTAGGCATCCTCCGCCTTATAGCGCAAATCGACCCATTTCTGTGGTTCGTCGTCCTGACATGCCATTGCGAACAGCATTGTCAGCAAGGCCGGAAGCGCCGCGTAGACGCTCCGACCGTAAGATTTTCGAAATAGGAGTTTCATGCCAGATACATTTTAGAGAGGCTTATACTCGAACGATTCGATCGTCATCGTACCGGTGCCGGACTCGATGCCGAAAAGATAATTGAATCCGGCTTGCGTGCTGCCTTCTTGCCATACATCGCCGACATTGGCACTGTTGTCGAGTACCAGCACGTCATTGATCCAGACCTTTCTCGAAAGAGTCTTGTTCTGCTGGGTGCCGCTTCTTTCGGTCGGTTCGATTCGCAAACGGAGCGACCGGAGTTCCCTGACATCCGTGGGATACGAGCCTTCGGTAAACTGCTTGGCGTCATTCCAAAGTCCGCCCCAACCGTTGTCAAAACCAAAATGAACCTTTTGTCCGTTAACCGTAACCTCACCTCCTGCCGTCAACTGATGATCGTTGTTGCCGAAACGCAGCATCAGATACACACTACCGGCCCAATTGTTGATCGAGAAATAACCCGACTCGAGATTTACTTCGGAGAATTTCCAGATAAACTCACCGTACTTGTACTCGCCTTTGCTCTTGACACGCGCATTGCCAGCGGTTGCGGTCAGCGTATTGCCGTCCAATTGCCCGCTTTCAGGGGTAACGGCCGTCTCCTGCGTAACGGTCATGGTCTGTGTCTCAAGCGGCGAATTTTCAGCCGCCGCCTTCAGCACAACCGCGATCTTCTCATCCGCAAAAGCCCGGGCAAAAGGAAGTTTCACTGAGAACGACTCCCCGTCAATTTTCTCAACCTCGGCATATGTATTCTCCGAAGATACGATCCACTCGACATTGGCGTCTACATAGTAGGTTTTCGTGTCACCCGCATATCCGAAAAACAGCTCCGTTTCGGGGTTTTCCAACGGGCGGAACTCCATTCTCCATCCCTCTTGTACGACTTCGATAGTTTCGGTTTCGAGATCGGTCCTCACGGTCACCACCGCTGTGCGACGCAAACCGTCGCTGACAGAAGCCGTTACAGTTACCGTTATGGGATCGTCTGACGCAGTACCGGATGACTTGTCCAGCGTCAGCCATTTCTGGTCCGACTCGGCTGTCCAGTCGCGGTTGGAAACCACGGTAAAGGATGCGGAACCGCCATCTTTTGAAATTTCCTCCCGGGGTTGCAGCTCCGAAAGCGTCAGATTGCCCTGACCGGTCTGTCTGACCGTAATAACCGTCGGCTCGGCAATTCCGTCTGCCTCGATCGTAATAGCGGCCGTTCGGCTCTCATAAGTCGGGTTGTCTTTCATTTTGATCGTAACCTCCTCGACCAGCGAACTTACGGCACTCAACGAAGGCGAAACCGAACACCACGGACGCTCGGCGAAACCCTCGCCGCAATCAACCGTAATTCGCCATGGAGTATTGGAACTGACATTGAAAGTAATGTTCTCGGGCAATGTCGGATCAGCGACATACGTATTTTGGGCGTCCGTAGCGAGTTTCGGCAGGATTTCGCCCTGCGTATCCACCGTATTTTCCTGGCAGGCGACGAACCCCGCCGCAGCTGCGATAACGGTCATTAACCGGAATGACTGCATGAATTTTCGAATTTTCATAATCGTAATAGGTTGTTTGATTTTTTCGTACTGTTTTGCTTGGGGTCCGTTACCAGCCCGTATTTTGCGGAGCGAGATTCGGATTTTTGTAGAGTTCCGACTGGGGGATCGGATAGAGATACATCCGGTCGGCCCATGTCCGTTGTTCGCAGACTTTCCGACGGAACGTATACTCGCTCCCCGTGCGGGTAATCTCCACGCCGTGGATGCGGCGCTGGGTCGCGTCGCCGATTTTCCAGCGGCGAACGTCCCAGAACCGGTGATCCTCGAAAGCGAACTCCACACGCCACTCGTTGCGGAGCGCGGCAATGAAGTCGGTCTTGCCAGTGACGGTAATATCGGGCATTCCGACATTGGCACGCACCTGATTGATCGCCCACCGGGCCGAATACAGATAGGTTTCATCCGTGTAGTCCGGGTCACCGAATGCCTCGATCATCGACTCGGCATAGGTCAGCAGCGTCTCGGCATAACGGTAAACGATCCAATGGTGCTTGTTGGAAACCGGCGTGTTGGGATTGAGATTCGTGGATTCCTGAATATATTTGCGCAGAAAATACCCCGTGGGCGAACCGCCCTCGGCAATCGACGCATAATCACTGCCGCCGACATAAGTTTCGATCATCGAGCCCTTAAACTGACTGCCGTTTGCGAGAATGGTCCGGGCGAAACGAAGATCCCGATTTGCATACGGAGTTTGAGCATTGAACTGCGGGTCGTCGCACTGCCAGCCGTTCACGCCCAAAGTCACCGGATAGCCGTTCTTCGTCTGGAAGGCATCGACCAATTCCTGCGTCGGGAAAGTCCCCGTGGCGGCAGTCGTTCGGCGGCCTTCGGTAAAGCGGATCGGGAAGTTGCGAAGTTCGAACGTGTTGTCATCGCTGTTCATACGCAGCAGGACGACCTCCGGCGAAGTGATGTTATTGCTTTTATCCGCCGGATCGAGAGAATAGAGACCCGTCTCGATCAGATCCAGCGCTGCCTTCGCCGAACGTTTCCAACGCTCGACATCCATCGAAGGATTGTGCAGCTCGCTCGCCGCATAGAGCAGTGCCTTGGATTTGAGTGCGAGTGCGAAGCCCCGGGTGATACGTCCCGTCTCGTTACCCGGCTCGCCGACATACGTATTGGGCAGGTTGCCGTCGGCGGCACATGCATCGCATTCGGCGACGATGAACCCGATCACTTCGTCGAACGACATCTTGCCGATCGTATTGGCCTCCTCGATGGTCAGCACCCGGGTCGGCATGGCAATGTCGCCATAACGCCGGGCCAGTTCGAAGAAATAGAACGCCCGCAGCATCCGAGCCTCGTAGGGGAAATAGCGGAGCTGCCTTTCCCAATTCGGATAACTCGGTCCGTACTCGAACCGGGAAAAGTCCATATCGGCGATCGAAGCGATGAATTCGTTCGCCGCACGGATGCCGTTATAGAGCGACCAGGCCGTATCGTGCGTTCTGAGCGCCGACCAGTTGCCGTTGTTGAAATCCTGCACGCCGCCCCCGGTATTGCCGAATTCGGCATCGTCCGAGGCGCAGTCGCGCATCGCCTCTTCGACCGCCCCGAAATCCTGGGGAATGTACGAATAGACGTTGGTGAGCATTTGCTTGGTATTGTCGAAATACTTATAGATATTGTCGTGCGTATTGAGTCCGTTCGTTTCGTCGAAGTCGAGGTAATTGCACGAAACGAAAACGGCAGCACTCAACAAGGTCGTTATGATTCGATATGTTTTCATCCTGTATACCGGTTAAAAATTGAACTTCACGCCTGCCCAGTACGACCGCACCGAAGGATACGCAGCCCCCAACTGTTCGGGATCAACGGTTTTCAGATTGTCCAGACTGAAGAGGTTCGTACCTTGCAGATAAATCTTCATATCCGCGAAGCGAAGAATCCGTTTGGGCAGCGTATAGGCAACGGTCAGGTTACGCAGTTTGATGAAGGAACCGTCCCGATACCAATACGAATTGTTCCGGTAGTTGTTCGCATTCGACAGGGTTGTCAGTCGCG
>ENA-OOZT01001011-OOZT01001011.1-human-gut-metagenome-genome-assembly--contig:-NODE-1011-length-20699-cov-6.180827_pt1 | contig 20699 bp, 24 predicted proteins | sample MGYA00241192_ERZ501407 | MGnify/ENA primary metagenome ERZ501407 (study PRJEB25962, sample SAMEA2042911) | human gut metagenome | biome: human gut; feature: human-associated habitat; material: faeces...
GCTGTTTCTTTTCAGTGAAATAAATCCCTTGCGGGATTTTGTGGGCCGGGCGTAAAATTTTGTGTAAGCGATTTTCGACAAAGTCAAGAATGGTGCTGAAAAGCAGGGCGGATTCTGGCCTGAATCCCTTGGTAACCGAAAGCCATGGCGGTCAGAACGGTATGCGCGCCGGCACGGCGTGAATGCCGGTCTGGCCGCCGTGGCATACTAACGCAAGGGAGTCAGCCAACGGCCCGGTCGGCGAACATGATCTCCAGCTGACTGAGCACCAGATCCCAGTTCTGACATCTGGCGTGCCAGTGCTTCACGATGCGCTGAGAGGCCAGATACAGCATCCGGCGCAGGGAATCGTCGTTCGTGAAGGAGGGTTTATTCTTTGTGATCTGCCGGAACTGGCGGTTCAGGCCCTCGATGATGTTCGTCGTGTATATGATTTTCCGAATCTCCACGGGGTATTCAAAGAACGTGCTTAAAACCGGCCAGTTTTCCTCCCAGCTTTTCACACAGGAGGGGTACTGCTTACGCCAGGCCTCCGCAAAGGTCTGCAGGTTTTTCTCGGCTTCCTCCAGTGTGACGGCACCGTAGATCTTCTTCAGATCTGCAACGACTTTCTTGATGTCCTTGTAGCTGACATACCTGGTGGAGCTGCGCACCTGGTGGACGATGCAGCGCTGCAACCGGCTTTTTGGGAAGACGGCCTCGATCGCCTGCATCATCCCACACAGGCCGTCCGTGCAGAACAGATATACATCCAAAACGCCCCTGCTTTTGAGGTCATTCAGCACATTCAGCCAGAATTTGCTGTTTTCGTGCTCTCCGATCCAGACTCCCAGGATATCCTTCTGACCATCCATGGTGACGCCCAGGACCACATAGGCGGCCTTGGTCACATACCGCCGATCCTCCCGCACTTTGTAGTGAATGGCATCCATGAACACGAAAGGGTACACCGGCTCCAGAGGACGATTCTGCCAGGCTGTGACCTCCGGCATGATCTTTTCGCTGATCTTCGTTACCAGCTCCGGTGAGATCTCCACGCCGTACAGTTCCTTGATCTGCTCAGCGATATCCCGCTGGCTCATGCCGCAGGCGTACAGCGCCAGGATCTTATCCTCCATCCCGTCCGCATTCCGGTCATACTTGCCAATGATCTTGGGCTCGAAGGAACCGTTCCGGTCCCGGGGCACCTTGATGTCCACTTCACCCAACTGGGTCTTAACGGTCTTCTTCGTGTAGCCATTGCGGTAGTTTCTGGGGGTGCCCTCCGGCTCATCTGAGCGCTCGCAACGCTCACGACCAAGCTCCTCGTCCATCTCCACTTCCATGACGGCCTGGATGACGTCCCGGAACATTTCCTTCATGGCCTCCAGGATCTCCGTCGTGCTGGTGAAGTGCTGGCTCTGAACGTATTCCTTCAACAAATCCTGCGGTACTGGCTGCATCATCTTCGTCTCCTTCGTCTTGAATGTTTGATCTCATTCTTGACTCAGTCGAAGATTTTCATACTGTCGAGGTTCGTCGATTACACAGAATTTTCTGCGGTCTCGATTTGTGAAATGCCTGACCGGCGTGAAATATGGCTTCGCCATGTGAAATGCCTGCTTATCGTGAGGGGATTTATTTCATTTCACTTTCCGCGCAAGCGGAAAATTTCACAATGACCGAAGGTCATTATTTCACATCCGAAGGATATTTCACTTCACAATCCGTCTTTTCTGCTGTATAATCAGTTCAATAAATTGGAATTTATGGGTGCAAAACAAATACTTGATTGGGGTAACCAAATTCTTCTGTCAATTCGCCTTCCTGAAATCCAAATTTTCTGTACAGCGCCCTTGCTGCAATCCCTTTTTCATCATTTTCACGAAACGTTGACACCGTGATTTCCCGGCTTACATCCAATTCATTCAGCACTTTTCTCAAGAGGATCGAAGCAATACCCTGCCTTCGATGCTCAGGATCCACAGCCAAACAACAAATCATGTTCTTGCTGCGCGAAAAAAGAAGAACACCAATGATTGTTCCCTGGCTTTGACGCATAATGCCTGTTTTTTATTCATGAACTTCAGTACGGTTTGTTCATGCTCCTCTATACGCTCTCCCGTTTCAAGTCCCGGAAAATTCCAACGGACCTTTCTAACAAGCTGCATCCACGAATTGATACAGGTGCTTTTTCCAAACACGGCTTCCATCTCATTTACCTCTACAAATTCAAGTTTATCTATTCAATCCTCTATAAATCCTGTATTTTCAAGGTATATCGCCTATTAAATGTTCAAACCTTATGTATTTTCCCTTGTTTTTGCCCTTATGAGCCGAAACAAGGGAAATTTTTTATTCTCCGCCGATTACCTTATCCAGCAGTCTTGCGGAAGTACGCTTCGCTTCCCTTGTAGCGTGAGCGTAAATGTTCATTGTGGTACTGACATCAGCGTGTCCGAGAAGTTCCTGCACATCTTTAGGTGCTGCACCGTTTGAAAGCAGATTGCTTGTATAAGTGTGTCTGAGCATATGGAAGTGGAAGTCCTCCAATCCCTCCACCTTTTTTCTTGCTGTCCTGCACATAATCCCCACCGTACTCGGTGCTTCAAATGCCCCGTCAGGTCTAAGGCAGACAAAGGATAATTCCTTGTACCCCTCTGGGACTTCCTCCGACCTCGGCAGACTGTAAACCTCATAATAGGTGCGGTCTTTTTCTTTGACCTCCAAATAGTAATTAAGGCTGTACAGTTCCCCATATCGGAAACGGTTTTTATGCTGTTCTGCTTTCGCAGTTTTCAGGATTGCGGCAAGCGTATCGCAAAAGTCCACGGTGCGGATTTTTTTACGCTTTGTTGCCCCTATTTCTGTTTTGTGCCTTGCCCCGTTGTAACGCATACTGCGGCGTACTGTCAAATATTGTTCTTCAAGGTTAATGTCCTGCCAAGTCAGACCACAGACCTCTCCAATACGCAAGCCTGTATAATAGGCTATCTGTATAGGAAGAAGTGCAGGATTGTTTTTCTTTTTCAGAAAGTCCTCTAATCTCTGATACTGTTCGTAGCTGAGCGTTGGTGTGGAAGCAGTTTCTCCATCCTCGTCCGAGAACAGTTCGTATTCTTCTTTCTTTCCTCGCCATACCACATACTGCATTGGGTTAAAGGTTATCAGCCTTTTCGGGAATACTGCAAAACGGAACGCCCCTTGCAAAACAGCCGAAAACAATCGGAGATACCCTTTGCTGAGTGCCTTTGCAGTTGTACCGTCAGGATTTGTACCGCCAAAGCTGAGAAAGTCTATATATGCCTGTAAATGGTCGGCGGTTACGGTTTTCAGTTTTCGGTTTCCTATTGGGTGCTGTTTGATACGGTTGACCGTTCCTTGATAGGACATTACCGTTCCATTGCTGAGATTTCCGGGTTTCAGTTCTTCCTCCACCCACAAATCGAGCAGCATACCAACTGTGATGTTTTCAGACTTCGCAACGAATTTCTTTTCCTCATAGTCAGCGATTGCTTTTCTGAGCAGGGCTTCTGTTTCAGACTTGCTTTCTGTTCCCACAAACTCTTTCTGTACTTTTCTGCCGCTTTCATCTTCGATGTAGAAGCGTGCGTACCACTTTTTACCTTTTTTTCTTACAGAACCTTTTGCCATAGATAAATTTCCCCTTTCTATCCGTGGCAATCGGGACTGCGACATATGGTGTGCGTAAAGTAATAATGTTACTTATGCCGATGAGTGTCAGTCATCGTTTTCACTTGTCAAAGAGCCACGGAATTTTTCTTTTTCAGCAACCCTTTCTTCGGCTGCTGTCACTATCCCGAACAGGTCGCCCATCTTTACAGCGGTGTGTCCCTCATCGTAGATATGTAAAATCCCATCTAAAAACTGCTTCATATCCTCGATAGGAAGTTCCATTTCTTTACGGTAAACCCTTTCCATAATCGCCCCTGACTCAATCGCATAGCGGCGTAAAGACTGCTTTAAGCCCTCGTCCTCCGCTACACGGTCAACCTCAGCCATAGCGTCTGCAAAGTGATAAGTCATAACCGTATAGAGGTCAATCATCTTTCCGAGGAATGTCGTGAGCAGCTGTTGGTGCGGTTCTCCCTTTACCACGGAAGAAACCGTATCAAGATATTTTTTGATATGTTCCTCCATATCCCTTGCACATAAAGTGCGGCTGTCATATTCCTTATCTTCGGAAAGTCCTGTCAGCCATTCGGGAGTGGTCAGGAGTGCTTCTGCCAGCCCGTTGATAATCATTGTACGCTTCGGGTCTACTCCGTCCGCTTCATATCTTTGAATGGTAGATTTGTTTACCCCGACACGCTTACCAAGTTCGGGCATTGTTAAGTTTAATTCTGTTCGGCGTTCTTTCACTCGTTCACCGACCTGTTTTGCGGTGAATGTAATTTCTTTTTTCAAGGTTTTCACCTCCTATTGCTGATAGTATAGCATAGCGAAACCTATTTTGCAACCATAAATTTAATAATAGGCAAAAATATTTCTTAATCAGTTGCAAAACAAGTTGACAAGGGATAGCAAAATAAGTATAATTACAGATACATAGTTGCAAAATGCGTATTTTGAAAGGAGGTTAATAAAATGAGCAACATCAAAATGGGTTTAACCATAGAAGAAGCAGCAGAATGTACGGGTATCGGAAGAAATACAATGCGTAAGTTGGTAGACTGGGGCAAGTTGCCTGTCCTCAAGGTCGGCAGAAAAGCGATTATCCGCAGGGATACTTTAGAGCGATTTATGAGCGTCAATCAGGGAAGAAACCTGCTCAATGAAAACGATGTCCGCAAAGTAGAATAAGCATTCTCCAAGCCCTCGGCGTTTGAGAGCGAAATACACCCCTCGCACAAATCTTCGATTTGTACTCTGAGTATTTCGCCCTTGCAGGGGGCACTGTATCACAGCTTCGGGCAAAGCACCGCCGCTATGATACAGAAGAAAACAGCCCGCTGTTTTCTTCGCTGTCCGTCTGCTTACGCCGCCGAAACAGCGGCAACCGATTTCTCGGTTGCAAAAAGAGTATGCCCGTCACGGGAGGAAGGAGTATATGGCAAGACATTCATTTATACAGATGTCGAAGCTACCCAATGTCAAGGGAAGAATATCCTATATCACAAGCCACGCAAGGCAGGAAAATCTCTATGCCACCTACCGCACCGCCGACAATGAATTTTGGAGTAACCTTGCAAGGGAAAGCCAGCAGGAATTTAAGCGAAGCGGTACAGAGGGCAAATGTATTGAAGCAAGGGAATTGATTATCGCCCTGCCCGAAATTTATACAAGATATGAGCCGCAGGAAGTCCTTGAAGATTTTACGGAGGAGTTCCGCAGGCGGTATGGCGTGGAGTGCGTGTCAGCCCTCCACCACAACAAACGCAAAACAAACTATCATATCCATCTTATCTTCAGCGAAAGAAAACTGCTTCCTGAGCCTGACATCAAGATAGCCACACGCAGCGTGTTCTATGATGAAACAGGCAAAAGGGTACGCACCAAGAAAGAAATCACAGGGGAGGACGGGCAGATACGAAAAGGCTGCACCGTCATAAAAAAGGGAGAAATTTATGAAAGCCACCTCTTTACCGTGAAAGATGATAAATTCAAAAGCGAGCCTTTTCTTCGGGAGGTAAAGGAGATTTACACCGACCTTATCAATCGGCATATCTCCGATCCCGAACAGCAGTTAAAGGTCTTTGATAAGAACAGCGTGTATCTTCCCGCCAAAAAAATCGGCAAGAACAATCCCAAAGCCGCCGAGATTGAAGCGGATAACGCCGCAAGGCAGGAATGGAACAGGACAGCGGATATGGCGTTGTTATCGGGTATTTCCGAAGCAAAGATTTTAGAAGTCAAGCAGACCGAGATACACGAAAAAGCAAGCCAGTCAATCAAGAGCAAAGGCTGGCTGCCTAATCTGTTCCGTGGGATTGTGGCAAAGGCAAAAGATTTTCTGCAAAACCTTATTCGGGAAAAAGATATGCCACCCAAGCCTACACTTGATATTGATATGGCAGAGTTCCGCCATATGCGAAACCTAATGATAAAAGTACAGGATAAGGCAAAGGAAATCAAAAACTTGCAGGACAAAGTTCTACCGCAGTTGAAACAGCAGCTTGCCGATACAAAGGGGCTTTTCAAAGACAAAGAACGAAAAGCGTTAGAGGTAAAAATCAAAGAAACCGAAGCGGAGATTGCCGACAGGTTGGATAAAATTCCCGATACGCTCAAAGAGGACGGTTATCCCGATGTACAAGTTTTTATGCGTACTTTCCGAGAAATGGAAAGCGTTGTAGAACAATACAACCGTGACCTTGCTGAGTGGGAATATCAAGTCAGCAGGAAATCGACAACCGCCGCTAAAGGACCGCACAGACCGCCCGAAAGGCAGAGCGTGTTAAAACATCTGCGAGAGATACAGGAACGAAACAGGCAGAAACCGCCGCAAAGACAGCGTAAGAAATCCATTGACAGAGATAGCCGATAGGCATTGAAAAACCGCCGTTATGGTTTTACCCATAGCGGCGGCATACATAATCATTTACTGACTGCAAGCGTGATTTTCATATCCTGAACATTGATGATTGTTTCTTTCTTGCACTTCGGACAGTAGAGAGGAAAGTTTTTTAATTCCGTATCTTCCCGTATCATAGTACGGGTTTTATTGCCGCATACAGGGCAATATATCCATTCTGAAATAATAGTTGGCATATAATATCATCACCGCCTATCATTATTTTCATATTCATCAAATTGTTTTGTTTTTTTCAATATCCACAGTGCGTAACTTAAGCTAATAATACATAATACTGCACTTGAAATAATATGAATCTTCATTGAAGAATTTTCAACAGCAAAAACGCTCGAAGAATTTACAAAACTATGTGCAATAATACACGGTAAAAGGCTCTTTCCTTTGTAAAAAATAATTGTAAAAAGAAAACCTATTGCGATTGCATAACAAACTTGTAAGAGTGTAGGTATTAAATCTTTTCCGTTCAGTAAGTTTACAATATGTCCAATTCCAAAAGTAACACTTGAGATAACAATCGCCAACTTTACATTGTCATTGTATAATGCTTTGAACAGAAATCCACGAAAAATAATTTCTTCAATGAATCCAACGCAGAGCATACTTAAAATATATAACACAGTTTCTAAAACAGACAGCTTCATCGTAACGCCATTCCATAGGTTAATACTCATAATTAGAAGTAGCGGAGTAAAATATAAGAAATTTCTAAGGCTTCCATTAAAAGAACACAGACCGTATTTTTCTTTTAAGTTGTGTTTACTCACAAAAACTAAAAGAAGCGATGTAAAAACTATAGCAACGGGTGCAGCAATTATTTTTTCAGTGCCAAGCGAAGCAGAAAAGCTGTCAGCAACACTAAACAAAACAACATAGGAAATAATCCAAACCAATGAGAAATTTAATTCATTTTTCTTATATAAACGATACATTATAATCCTCCTTTTAATGAATAAACTGTTCCGTCAAATACCAAGTCTAAATCAGATATAATCGTCTGTTCGTCATAGGTCATTTCGTTATTTGCAAACATACTTGCATATCCGTGTGCAATCAGGAATAATGAACGGAAAATGGTTTTCGCCTGTTCTGTATTGACCTCTACTTCTTTACTCAGTATAGCTATAATAGGCTGTAATTCTTCAGAATTTATCAACTCAGAAATATTTTTTCCTATAAACTCATTTGTTTGAAATAGAAACCGAAACAAATTTTTTTCTGTTTCAGCAAAGCGTATATAATTTAGTCCAATATCTTTCATCGGATTTTCACTCTGAATATTAGTTATATATTCGGAATGATACTCATCTGCCTTAACATATACAGTTTTTTTCAATTCCTCTATTGTTTTGAAATGATACATAACAGGTTGAGTGGAACAGCCTAATTTTTTTGATACAGTTCGTGCATTGATATTTTCTGCTCCCTCACTTCGTGCTATCTCAAATGCTGCATCTATAATCATCTCTTTTGTAATTTTCACCTTTGGTGGCATATTGTTCACCTCTCTGTCATTTTATAATTGTTGTTATATAACATAAATTATAATAAAAGGAGAGATTTTTGTCAAGTTTCGTAACGAAAATATAGTAAAAATAAGCGACAGAGAATTTACTCCCTGCCGCCTTGTCTACTTATGCGAATATAATTTCCCTCTCCACAATCTCCATAGCACAAGCCCGAATGTTATTCATCTGTCCAACCCATTCTAAGGCATTTTTCGCCTTTAGGCGTTCTGTGATACCCTGTGCCTGCTTCATCTGTTCTACAAGTCTTTCAAAGCGTTTCTCCGCCTGTTTATCGACATCCGCAAGATAAGCATTCAACTTGCCACTTGTGAGTAGCGTGGCGTAAAACGCCCTCTTATGTTCCTGTAAATATCGTTTGTGTCGCTGCCTCCATAAACCGATAGGTTTGTTTTCTTTTTCGGCTGGTAAGGTCAGGCAAGGGATATAATAATCTCTTTGCAGTTCATACCAAAGACCATTGCTTTCATCATAAATATACTTGTTCATTAAAAAATCCTCCACTATAATATATTAGCACATATGTCACAGTTCTCCGATTGCCACACTCTGTTATATCTTGTTATGGGATTTTCTTTCCCTTGATTTTGCCCTTATAAGTAGTCAGGGAAAGAGTAAACTTGTGTGAAATCATATAAAGGGATAAGGCGAACACATTGCGATAAAGCCTTTATTTTCAAGGCTTTTGGAGGATTTTATTGATAGACTATAACCTCTGCTAAGAAGCTATAAAATTGTGTTATTCAAATTCCAATTTGTCGAACAGAGCAGTCACACTACTTTTGCTTACTTTTACCATGATTCTGCTCCGTTTGGTTACTCTTTGCCATAAAGGCTTTCGGCAATCGCGGGAGGCCTTTCTTTTTATAGTGTAAGTTCATAGCGCAAAAAGCAGGAGGGGACGCAGAGCGTCCCCTCCTGCTTTTTGCGGAGAAAGTGGGGCCTGCCGGGATAAAGGCAGGTCCCTTTTTTCACAATATGCAGTAGGAGGTGAGGCGGATGACGGATGCTAAGCGAGGAGCGATGCTACTTCTTTTGGGACTATTCACGGCGGTTCTCCTGTACCCGGCGCTCCATGAGGGCGGACACATTCTGGTGACGCTGCTGCTGGGCGGCTGGATAAGGGAGGTACGGCTGGGAGCTGCCGCCAGCGTCCTTTGCGGCGGACTGCGCTATGGGGAGCTGGCGGCCGTGGCCTTTGGCGGGGTAGGGCTGCCGCTGGCGCTGGCGATGCTGCTTCGACCGAAGCACTTTCCGCTGTGGTATGTGGTGCAGTTGGTGAAGGGAATCTCGGTGCTGGCAATACTGCTGTCCCTTATTTCGCTTATAGGATGCAAATATGGCGTTATCATGGAAAATGATGATATAATGAACGTAGTACGGCTGTGGCCGGAGGGGAGAGGGGTTTGTCTTGTTCTGCTGTGTGCCGGACTTTTGCTGTCAGTGGGCAGCATCTGCGCCGCAAGGCCGGTGCAGCGGGTGGGAGAATACTTCGGCATAGCAAAAAAATAGGAGCACGATGGCCCCTTAAACCCTCATCTTGCGTAGAACGGTTGGTTCTCCGCCAACCGCTTCGGCTCCACCTATGCCCTCAGCGCCGCCACGGAGCAGCTCAACGGCTCCTACGTCCAGACGCCGTAGGATGCGGTGGTGACGGAGACAAACCCCGACGCCCTCCAGAACATCCGCATCACGCTCTTCAAGAACAATCAGACCATCATCCTGCAGGAGGGTACGGACTACCGCATCGAGGTGCGGGGCGGCAATGGTCAGTGGTATGAGTACATCTACACCGTGCTGGCCAAGAACTTTGCCGATGACGGCGTCTATCGCCTGACCTTCTACTCCGAGGATGCTGCGGGCAACATAGCGGAAAACACGCTGGACACCAAGAAGCAGGAGATCGGCTTCGGCGTGGATAAGACCAAGCCCAAAATGGCCGTGACCAATCTGGAGAGCGATACCACCTATCCTCTGGAGAACCTCACGGTGAGCCTGTCCGCCGGAGATAACCTGCTGCTTCAGTCCGTGGTGGTGTATCTGGACGATTACAGCAAGGCCTACAAGACGTGGACAGCAGAGGAGATCGCCGCCATCGTGGCGGACCAGGGCGAGTTCACCTTCGATATTCCGGGCGATTCCACCGGAGCGCATCAGGTGAAGATCGTCTGCACCGACGCCGCCGGCAAGAAAAAGAAGAACGACAAAGAGAAGTAAGACCTGACCCGGCATAAGCCGACATCAAAGCCTCCGGCCCCGGCCGGAGGGGGCCTTTTTTCCCGTCAATCCCGCCGATTCGTGAAAATGTCAGACACGCCCCTACGTTTTTATTGCAATTCTCCGAAAATAATTATATAATGTAAAATACCTATTGGTATGTGAATGGGAAAGGTCTGCAATATGGAAAAGATCCTGTCTGTATTGGAAAATATCAAAGGATACCTGCCTTTGATCCGTCTGGCGGACCTGCTGGACGTGGCCATCGTGGCGTATCTGGTATATAAGCTGCTGTCGCTGGTGAAGAGTACACGGGCCGCCAACATCCTGAAGGGTGTGGCCATCTTTCTGGCGGCGCTGTGGCTGTCCTCGAAGCTGAACCTGCGGGTGGTGAATTACATCCTCAGCCACATGGTGGAGTGGGGCGTGCTGGCCCTGATCATCGTGTTCCAGCCGGAGATCCGCCGGATTTTGGAGCAGCTGGGCAGCAAGAACATCCGCCTGCTGCGGACGCTGGCACCGGAGAAGGAACTGCCGGAGCTGGAGCGGGCCATCGACCAGACGGTGCTGGCCTGCACGGAGATGTCCCGCACCCGCACGGGCGTGCTCATCGTGTTCGAGCGGAAGATCTTGCTGGACGACGTGGTGCGCTCCGGTACCACGCTGGATGCCTCCGTCTCCAGCGAGCTGCTGAAGAACATCTTTTTCGTCAAGGCGCCCATGCACGACGGCGCCGTCATCATCCGCAACGGGCGGATCCTGGGGGCGGGCTGTATGCTGCCCCTGTCTAAGAATGTGAACCTCAGTCGGGAATTGGGGATGCGCCACCGGGCGGGCATCGGCATGAGCGAGAATTCCGATGCCGTGGTGGTCATCGTCTCGGAGGAGACGGGCTCCATCTCTGTGGCCATCGGTGGGATGCTGAAGCGCCATCTGCAGGCGGAGACCCTGTCCCAGCTGCTGCACAACGAGCTGATGCCCCAGCAGGAGGAACCGGATAGGGCCCGCTTCCCGCTGCGGGAACTGCTTCGGACCCGGAGAAAGGGGGCGCAGAACGATGAAGAAGAATGATGCCAGCCGTAAGGCGCTGCGGATCATCGGTTCCATCCTGGTGGCGATCGCTCTGTGGATCTATGTGGATACCGTCACCTCGCCGGAGGTGACGCTGAAGGTGAAAAATGTGCCGGTGGAATTCTCCGGCGAGGATACCACACTGGCAGATCGTGGCCTGATGCTGCTGTCGGGCTATGACACCACCGTGGATCTGGTCATCAAGGGTCCCCGGAACGAGCTGCATAAGCTGGACCGCAGCAAGATTCGGATCGTGGCCAATACCAGCAATATCAAGGAGGCCGGCAGCCAGACCCTGACTTACGAGGTGGTGTTTCCGGATAACATCCGCAGAGGGAAACTGACGGTGGATTCTGCCAGCATTTACAGCATCACCGTCACCGTGGGCGAGTTGGACAGCAAGGAAGTACCCATTCAGTGTGAAATTGTGGGCAGCGTGGCTGACGGCTACATGGCCGGGGAGCTGACGCTGGATCCGGAGGTGCTGCTGCTGCGTGGCCAGCGGGACGACCTGCTGAATGTCAGCTACGCCAAGGTGCGGCTGGATATCACCGGAGCTGACAAGACGGTGGTGCAGGCGCTGGAATTTGAGCTGTACGACCACAACGATGTGAAGATCGAGAACAGCGCCATCCGCAGCAGTGAAAAGCTCATCGGCGTTACCATGCCGGTGTCGACGGTGAAGGAGGTGCCTCTGCGGTTGAACTTTGTGGAGGCCGTGGGGGCCACCATGGAGACGGTGGACTACACCATCTCTCCCGCCACGGTGAAGCTGGTGGGCGAGAAGGCCCGACTGGATGAGATCGACAGCATCGTGCTGGATACCCTGTATGTGCAGGATCTGGAGGATTCCCAGAGCCTGACCTATACCATCCCCGTGCCGGAGGATGTGACCATTGCCGACGGCGTGGACACCGCCACCGTGACGGTGGTGGTCCGTGGCGTCACGGAGCGGACGCTGACCGTTTCCCGGTTCACCTTTGAGAATGTGCCGGAGGGCATGACCGCCACGGCAGAGACGGAGTCGCTGAACGTGCAGCTGCGGGGCCTGACAGCGGAGGTGAACGCCCTGACGGCGGAGAACGTCCACATCGTGGCAGACCTGTCCGGACTCACCGGCGCAGGGGTCCATACGGTGCCGGTGACCATCCGCATCGAGGGCTACGAGAATATCGGCATCAAGGGCTCGTATCAGATGGTGGTGGATCTGGAGGTGACTCCGGACACCCCGACATAGCCCCGGACATAGCAAGAGAGGTGTAAGCGACCATGACACAGATCGCAACGGTTGAAAAGATATTGCCCGGCGGCTTCGTGGAGATATCCGTCCCCCGAAAGTCTGCCTGCGGCCACGACTGTGAGGAATGCGCCGGCTGCGGCATGACCGGCGCCGCCATCCACGCACGGGCCAAGGACCCTGTGGGGGTCCGGCCGGGGCAGAAGGTGGTGGTGGAGAGCGCCACCCGGAAGATATTGGGTGTAGTGGCGCTGGTATATCTGCTGCCGGTGGTGGGCTTCCTGCTGGGCTACTTCCTGTCGGAGGGACTGGCGGAGGGCGTCCGCTACGCCATCGCCATCGGCGCAGCGGCGCTGGCCTTCCTGCCCAGCGTGGCCTATGACCGCCACGCCAAAAAGACGGAGGCCCTGACCTACACGGTGGTGCGGGAGTTCTGATGTTCGGCTATGTGCGTCCTGCGGCGGATCGGCTGACTCAGGAGCAGACAGACCTGTTCCGCAGCGCCTACTGCGGCCTGTGCCGCACGCTGGGACGGCGGTACGGCCTGCCGGCCCGGATGATTTTGAACTACGATCTGGCCTTTCTGGCCATTCTGCTGGCCGGCGGCAACGGTTTTTCCTGCGCTCGCCATCGCTGCCCGGTGCATCCCATCCGGGGCTGCCCCTGCGGGGAAGAAAACCCGGCGCTGGATGCGGCGGCGGACCTCAGCGTCATCCTGACCTGGTGGCAGCTGCGTGACGGCGTGACGGATCACGGTTTCTTTGGGGGCCTGAAATACCGGCTGGCCGCCCTGCTTGTCCGCCGCAGCTACCGCAAGGCCGCCCGCCTGCGGCCGGATTTTGACCGGCTGGTGCAGGGCTGCCTGGGAGAACTGGCGGAGCTGGAGCGGGAGAATTGTCCCTCTATTGACCGCCCGGCGGATACCTTCGCCCGGCTGCTGGCCGGTGCGGCAGAGGAGGAGCCGGATCCTGTCCGGCGGCGGGTGCTGGCGCAGCTGCTGTACCATCTGGGCCGCTGGATATACCTGACGGACGCAGCGGACGATCTGGCCAAGGACCAGCGCAGCGGCAGCTACAATCCGCTGCCCCTGCGATTTTCGGTGCAGGAGGGCAAGCTGACGGAGGAGAGCCGTCAGGAGCTGGCCCAGACCATGGATCGGTCCGTGGAGCGGATGGCGGCGGCCTTCGAGCTGTTGGAGTGCGGCGTATGGCAGCCGGTCATTGAAAGTGTGGTATATGCGGGGCTGTATCAGGTGGGAAACGCCGTTTTGAACGGCACCTTCCATCAGCGGCCCCGGAGAGAGAAATACCCTGAACGAAAGGCAGGACACGGCGATGCGTGATCCCTATCAGGTGCTGGGTGTCCCCAGTACCGCCACAGACGAGGAAGTCAAAAAAGCCTATCGGAATCTGGCCAAAAAGTACCATCCCGATAACTACCACGACGATCCCCTGGCCGATCTGGCACAGGAGAAGATGAAGGAGATCAACGAGGCCTACGAGGAGATCCAGAACCAGCGCAAGCGCGGCGCCTCCGGCAATGGCTACGGAGCCTACGGCGGCAGCTATGGCGGCTCCTACGGCGGCTACGGCGCCAACGGCTACGGCGCCAACGGCTACGGCGGCAGCTATGATCCCGCCATCCAGCGCATCCGTCTGGCCATACGTCAGGGGGACCTGAATCTGGCGGAGGAGCTGCTCAACGCCCGCAGTGACCACAACGCCGAGTGGAACTTCCTGAAGGGAGCCGTCTGCTTCAAGCGGGGCTGGCTGGACGAGGCCAAGCGCTATTATGAGACGGCGGTGCAGATGGACCCCGGCAACCCGGAGTACCGGCAGGCGCTGGCCATGGCGGAGGGTCGCTCCGCCGGCTACCGCCCCGCCGGATACAGCCGTGTCTCCACCGACGGCTGCGACGATCCCTGCACCCGCCTGTGCGGTACCATGCTGTGCTGCAATCTGCTGGGCGGCGGTGGCTATTTCTGTTGTATATAAACGGGGACCCCATCCCCTTTGAAGGAGGATAAAGCTGTGGTCAAGAGCATGACCGGCTATGGCCGGGCGCGAGAAACCAGAAATAAGCGGGATATCACCGTGGAGGTGCGTTCCGTCAACAACCGGTATCTGGACTGTACTGTGAAGCTGCCCAGAGCCTATGTATTCGCTGAGGATGCCATCAAGGGCCGTGTCCAGAAGGCGGTGTCACGGGGCAAGGTGGACGTGTTCGTCACCATCGACTCCTCCGCTGCGGACGTGTCCGTGGTGAAGGTGAACGAGCCGCTGGCCCGCAGCTACTATGAGGCGCTGCTGCAGCTGAAGGAGACCTTCGGCCTGTCGGGAGAGGTCACTCCGGTGGAGCTGTCCCGCTGCCCGGACGTCCTCTCCGTCACCAAGGCGGAGGAGGATCTGGAGATGCTGGCCGAGGACATCTGTCAGGTGACGGATGCGGCGCTGGCGGCCTATAACCGGATGCGGAGCGTGGAGGGCGTGAAGCTGGCGGAGGATATCGCCGGCCGGGCCGATACCATCGAGCGCACCGTGGCCCGTGTGGAGGCACAGTCTCCCCAGACGGTGTCGGCCTACCGGGAGCGGCTGGAGAGCAAGATGCGGGAGGTGCTGGCCTCCACCACCATCGACGAGGCCCGCATCCTGACGGAGACAGCCATCTTTGCCGACAAGATCGCCGTGGACGAGGAGACGGTGCGCCTGCACAGCCACCTGTCCCAGCTGCGGGATATGCTGCGGGGGGATGAACCCGTGGGCCGGAAGCTGGATTTCCTCATTCAGGAGATCAACCGGGAGTGCAACACCATCGGCTCCAAGTGCAGCGACCTGACCATTACGCAGGACGTGGTGAACATGAAGGCCGAGGTGGAGAAGATCCGGGAGCAGGTGCAGAACATCGAGTAAGGGAGCGTTCTATGGAGCTGGTAAACATCGGATTCGGCAACCTCATTGCCGCCGCGCGGCTCATCGCCGTGGTAAGCCCGGATTCGGCCCCCATCAAGCGACTCATTCAGGAGACAAGGGACGGCGGGATGCTCATCGACGCCACCTATGGCCGAAAAACGGCGTCGGTGCTCATCATGGACAGCGACCATGTGGTGCTGTCGGCGCTGTCGGCGGAGAAGCTGGCGCCCCGGCTGGGCGTCCGGCTGGAGGATCTGACAGAGGAGGAAGCTTAAGTGCAGAGAAAGGGCAAGACATTCATCGTATCGGGTCCCTCCGGCGTGGGCAAGAGCACCGTGCTGAAGGCGCTGTTTGATCAGCGGACGGACCTGTATTTTTCCATTTCCGCCACCACCCGTGACCCCCGTCCTGGGGAGGTGGACGGTGTCCACTACCACTTCATCCCGGCGGAGGAGTTCCACCGGATGGTGGAGGAGGACGAGTTTCTGGAGTATGCCGAGTACGTAGGCAACTTCTACGGTACTCCCAAGAAGTACGTGGACCGTGCCATGGATGACGGTCGGGACGTCATTCTGGACATCGAGATCCAAGGCGCCAACCAGATCTGCGCCAAGCGGCCGGAGACGGTGCGTATCTTCATCGCTCCCCCCTCATGGGTGGAGCTGGAGCGGCGGCTCACCGCCCGTGGCACCGACAGTCAGGAGGTCATCCAGAGCCGCCTGCTGCGGGCCAAGGTGGAGCTGCAAACCGCCAGCAGTTACGACTATCTGGTCATCAACGATACCGTGGAGCAGGCGGTGACGGAGCTGGCGGCCATTCTGTGCGCCGAGCACTGCCGCCCGGCGGAGCGTCTGGAGCAGCTCCTGCATAAATAAGTCAAATTACAGCCGAAAGGCAGATAAGGAAGGTCGATCATTATGATGCTGTATCCCGCAATGAACAAGCTGACGGAGTATATCCCCAACCGCTATATGATGGTGAATGTGGTGGCCCGCCGGGCCCGCCAGATCGCCGAGGAGGCCGAAGCCACCGGCCAGCATTTGGACGAGAAGCCGGTGACGCTAGCCATCCATGAGGTGGCTGAGGGCAAGTTCGACGCCCACACCATCGACACGGAGATCGAGGAAGACTGAGGGAGGGATCGTCAATGACGCAGATCGCCAAGGTCGCTGTGGCGGCGGCTACCTACGCCATTGACAAGCCCTACGACTATCTGGTGCCGTCCGGTATGGAGCTCTCCGTGGGCTGCCGGGTCACGGTACCCTTCGGGCGGGGCAACCGCACCGCCGAGGGCATGGTGCTTCAGCTGCGGCAGGAGGTGCCTGCCAAGCCCCTGAAGGCCATCCGCAGCCTGCTGGATCAGGAGTCGGTGCTGTCGGAGAAGGAGATACGGCTGGCCCTCTGGATGCGCCAGCGGTACTTCTGCACCTTCTACGATGCCCTGCACACCATCCTCCCGGCGGCGGTGTGGTATCGCTACCGGGAGATCTGGAGCCTCTGCCCCACGGCAGGGGAGGAGGGCCTTACGGAACGGGAGCAGGCGGTGTGCCGGATGCTCTCCGACGGCCCGCAGGAGCGGGAGACCCTCTGCACCGCACTGGGGGAGGATATCCCGTCGGTGCTGTATCAGATGAAAAAGAAGGGACTGGTTTCCGTGGAGACGGAGACCAGCCGCAAGGTAAAGGATCACATGGTGGAGCTGGCGTCCTTAGCCGCCCCGGCGCAGGAGGTGCTGGAGCGTCTGGAGCGCCGCCGCCGGTCCGCCCCCCGGCAGTATGAAGCTGCGGCGTTTCTGGCCAAGTGCGGCGAGACCACGGTTCACGACCTGTGCTATTTCACCGGCGCTACCCGCCAGACCCTCCGCAGTCTGGAGAAGCAGGGCCTCATCGCCCTCCGCAGCCGGGAGGAGTACCGCATCTCCCCACGGGAGTACGGTGTCCCGGCGGAGGAGATCACCCTGAACCAACAGCAGCAATCGGCCTATGACACCATCCTCCGCCAGACGGAGACGGGCCGGGCCGGGGTGACGCTTCTGCAGGGCGTCACCGGCAGCGGCAAGACGCTGGTGTATATCCGTCTGGCACAGACCCTGCTGGAGCAGGGAAAGTCCGTGATGATCCTGGTGCCGGAGATCGCCCTGACCCCCCAGATGATGGCTCGGTTCACCGCCTACTTCGGGCGAAAGGTGGCGCTGCTGCACAGCGGTCTGCGGCTGACGGAACGGTGGGACCAATATAAGCGCATCCGCCGGGGCGAGGCCACGGTGGTGCTGGGGACCCGCTCGGCGGTATTCGCCCCGCTGGAGCGGCTGGGCCTCATCATACTGGACGAGGAGCAGGAGAGCTCCTACGAATCGGAAAAAGCCCCGTGCTACCACGCACGGGATATTGCCAAATACCGCTGCGTACAGGAGGGAGCCCGTCTGGTGCTGGGCTCCGCCACCCCCACGGTGGAGACGGCCTATTACGCCCGCATGGGGGATTACGGCCTCTGCCGCCTGACGGAGCGCTTCAATCAGCGCCGCCTGCCGCAGGTCATTCTGGCGGATATGCGCCGGGAACTGCGGGACGGCAATTTCAGCTGCATCAGCCGCCCTCTTCGGCAGGAGCTGGAGCGGAATCTGGCGGCGGGGGAGCAGAGCATCCTGTTTCTGAACCGCCGGGGCAGCAGCCGTCAGCTGCTGTGTCCCCAGTGCGGCTATGTTCCCCAGTGTCCCCGGTGCAGCGTCTACCTCACCTACCACTCCGCCAACGGGCGGATGATGTGCCACTACTGCGGCCACTCCCAGCCTGCACCGGATACCTGTCCCGACTGCGGCGGCGCTATGAAGCACATCGGCTTCGGTACACAGAAGGTGGAGGAGGAGCTGACCCGCCTCTTTCCCGGTACGGAGCTTCTGCGGATGGATGCCGATACCGTGGGAGAGGGCCACGAGAAGCTCCTGCGGGAGTTCCAGCGCCGCCGCATCCCCATTCTGCTGGGGACTCAGATGGTGGCCAAGGGACTGGATTTCGCCGGGGTGACGCTGGTGGGCGTGCTGGCGGCGGATCTGTCGCTGTACGTGGATCACTACCGGGCGGCGGAGCGCACCTTCAGCCTGCTGACGCAGGTGGTGGGCCGGGCCGGCCGGGGGGAGAAGGAGGGCCGAGCGGTGATTCAGACCTACACCCCCCGCAACGACGTGATCCTGGCGGCGGCGGAGCAGGACTATGACCGCTTCTACGACGATGAGATCCGTCTGCGGCGTCTGCGGCGTGACCCGCCCTTTGCCGACCACTTTACCCTCACCGTTACCGGCCCGGAGGAGGAGCCGGTGCGCCGGGCCTGTGTCCAGCTGTGCGCCGCCCTGCGGCAGGCGCTGTCGCAGGAGTCGTACCGGGCCATGGAGCCGGAGGTGCTGGGGCCTGCCCCGGCCCCGGTGGTGAAGCTGAACAACCGCTACCGCTACCGTATCACGGTGGTGGGCCAAAACGAAAAACCGTTCCGTCAGCTGCTGGCGGCCTATATGAAGGCCTTCGCCCGCCGCCCGGAGCATCGCAATATGGCGGTCCACACGGACTGCAATCTGATGGATTAGAGGTACGAAGGATATGGCTTTGAGAAAGATCGTATTGCAGGGCGACGAGTGCCTGACCAAGGTGTGCCGCCCGGTGACGGAGTTCAATCAGCGCCTGCACACGCTGATCGATGACATGAAGGAGACGCTGCTGGATTCCGGCGGCGTGGGTCTGGCCGCCCCGCAGGTGGGCGTGCTGCGCCGTGTGTGCGTGGTGATGAACGAGGACGAGGACATCATCGAGCTGGTGAACCCGGAGATTATCGCCGCCGAGGGGGAGCAGACGGGTCTGGAGGGCTGCCTCAGCATCCCCGGCAAGTTCGGCATCGTCACCCGCCCCTATACGGTGCGTGTCCGGGCGCAGGACCGGGACGGCAATTTTTTCGAGGTGGAGGACGAGGAGCTGACCGCCCGCTGCTTCTGCCATGAGATCGAGCATCTGGACGGCCATCTGTTCGTGGAGCACACGGACCATCTGATGACCGAGGAGGAGCTGGAGGAGTATATGAACCGGCAGGAGGAAGACGAGGAATGAGGATCCTGTTTATGGGAACGCCGGACTTCGCCGTGGCCTCTCTGCGCCGGCTGGTGGAGGACGGCCACGAGATATGCGGCGTGTTTACCCAGCCGGATAAGCCCAAGAACCGGGGCCATAAGCTGGCCTTCTCCCCGGTGAAGGAGTATGCTCTTTCACAGGGCCTGACGGTGTACCAGCCCGTCAAGCTGCGGGACGGTACGGCGCTGGAACTGATCCGCTCTCTGGCCCCGGAGCTGACGGTGGTGGCGGCCTATGGCCGCATCCTGCCGGAGGATATTCTGGCGGCGCCCAAGCTTGGCTCCATCAACGTCCATTCCTCGCTGCTGCCCAAATACCGTGGCGCAGCCCCCATCAACTGGGCCGTCCTGAACGGCGACGCCGTCACCGGCGTCACCATCATGTATATGGCCAAGGAGCTGGACGCCGGGGATATCATTTCCGCCGCCGAGACGCCCATCGATCCCGACGAGGACGCTCTGACCCTGACGAACCGTCTGGCGGAGTTGGGAGCCGAGACCCTGTCCCGGACGGTGCAGGCGCTGAACGACGGCACCGCCGGCCGCACCCGACAGGACGAGAGCGCCGTGACCTTCGCGCCCATGCTGAGCCGGGAGCTGTCCCCCATGGACTTCACCCGCCCCGCCCGCAGTCTCCACGATCAGGTCCGTGGCCTCCAGCCTTGGCCCTGCGCCGTGACGGAGCTGTCCGGCGCCACGGTGAAGGTGTACCGTACCGCTGTGGGCGGCGCCGTCAAGGCCGCCCCCGGAACGATCGTCCGGGCCGATAAGACCGGCATCGAGATCGCCTGCGGCGACGGTCTGACCCTCCGTATTCTGGAGCTTCAGCCTCAGAACGGCAAGCGCATGGCGGTGGCCAGCTATCTGGCAGGCCACCCGGTGCAGGTGACGGTATGAGCGACGTGAGGAAGCCGGACGCCAGAGAGACCGCTCTGGAGGTCCTGATGCAGGTGGACAGCGCCAACGCATGGTCCGACGGCGGCCTGAAGCGCACTATCGCCAAAAATAAGCTGGACAGCCGGGATGCGGCGCTGGCCACCCGCTTGTGCTACGGGGTGATCCAGAACCGGATGCTGCTGGACTACTATATCGGCTG
>ENA-OOZT01001043-OOZT01001043.1-human-gut-metagenome-genome-assembly--contig:-NODE-1043-length-20275-cov-2.428140_pt1 | contig 20275 bp, 14 predicted proteins | sample MGYA00241192_ERZ501407 | MGnify/ENA primary metagenome ERZ501407 (study PRJEB25962, sample SAMEA2042911) | human gut metagenome | biome: human gut; feature: human-associated habitat; material: faeces...
ATGCCATTTTTGTAATATTAATAAGGCAGAAATAATCTGTAATTCTAATATATCCCATTATAAATTGTATTATTGCTCTACAAAAATAATGTCTAAGATATTAATATCTCATTATGAATTGTAATTGAACATGGAAATTTTGAATTTAAAATGGAACATTAATATGCAGTTCACAAATACAAGTTTGAATTTAAAATGGAACAAATGGGAATGAGAGAGATCATGTGCAATGCGTGATCTCTCTTTTTGCGGGTGAATACTATGTTTAAACGTATAACAAGAACCTCTAAACCAGCAGGCGATGCTTTTTGAACGGATATCTTTTTCTCTATTTTTCTAAAGGAACTATAATGTTTTAAATAATATTATAGTTCCAAACAGCTTTTTGTTCCATTTTAAATTCAAAATATTTTGTGTATACTTGCAATAAAAATAACGAATGTTCCATTTTAAATTCAAAATATTTCATGTATACTTGCAATAAAAATAACGAGTGTTCCATTTTAAATTCAAAAAAACTAATGAAATCGGGCCAAAAGCAGCCCCGTTTGTTCCATTTTAAAATCAAAATAAACGGCAGCTATTGCAAAAATTACAATTCATAATGAGATATTACAATTCATAGTGAGATATTAACACTTTGTACACAAAGCAAAATTACAATTATAATGAGATACTTCTGGTATTAATATCCTATTTTTTGATTATATACGGTCATACTTCTCATAATGCAGGTCATGCCATTTTTGCAGCATTGTTGAAGTGCGAATTTTAAAATTAAAATCAAAAAAGAAAAAATATACTTAACTTTGTATTTTTATTGCAAATCTTAAAATGAAAAAAGCACAATTAAATAAGAAGATTGTACAAATGCAGTTTATTTCTCATTATATCGCTCTTGCTTTTTCATGTTTTTGTCGGATATATGAAATATTCTACATTTTGCACAATAAAATGCTTTTTTATGGTTAAAATTTTTCCATAATATTTGTCTTTCACCTATTGGTTTTATATAAAAATGTGGTATTATATAAATATGAGAAGAATTTAACATATGTGTGTAAATAAAAAAGATTGTAAATTTGCCTTGGCTCGCATTTTTTCTGTTTTTTATTTTTACATTATCGAGAAATATGTTAAATATCATAAGCTTCTCAAAAGAAAATTATAATTTCAAACTGGAAAGGAGGAAAGAAACAGTAAAAGATACTGTTTCTGAAGTTCTATGAAGAATTCTAAGAAAATTGCCATTGCAACTTGCGCTCTTTGTGCAGTAATGTCAGTATCAGGTATCTGTGCATACTTTACAGATACAGATTCTGCTGTCAACAACTTTACGGTTGGTGAAGTAAAGATCGATCTTGATGAGCCAAGCTTCCCAACACCACCACCGGAGGACGTACCACCAGGAGGAGAAGTTGAAAAGGACCCACAGGTTGAGAACACAGGTAAGAACTCAGCTTATGTTTTTATCAAGGTCGCTGCTCCAAAGGATACATTTATCAAGGCTGCTGCCGACGGTACAAGGATTGACAAGGAAGCTGTTCTGCAGGAACTGTTCCTCGTTAAGTCTGGCGATGGCGAATTCAAGAGCCTTGCAGACGGTTACAACCAGGATAAGTGGGAGCTTCTTCCAGACTACACAGACACAAAGTCAAGCACAGAGTATAACTACTATGTATTTGCTTACAAGTCTATCGTAGCTAAGGGCGAAACAACAGCTACTCTCTTTGACAAGGTTAAGCTGGAGAATGCTGTTGAGGGCTTCATTGATAACAATCACTATGAGATCAATATCAATGCTTATGCTATCCAGTCTGAAAATATCCCAGAAGATACTGCTTCGACACTCTCTGAGATTTATCAGGTTTACCTCAATCAGAACCCTGTAAGCCCTGCTCAGGGCACAACTACTGCTGACAAAGCTTAATCATACGTTCAGCTTATACTGGGATATCTGCATATATACTTGGAATAAATGAAAGGATATATCAGATATCTTTAGCTAAAGCTGTGTAAATTTTGAGGAAGGAGGAAAAGCGTTTTGAAACAGAAAACTAAATTCACTGCATTGTCAGTAGCTTGTATCGGATGCATGGCTGCTTCAGGAACTTTAGCTGCTTATGATTCTACTGTAAGTGTAGTAAACAACCTGTCAATGGATACCGTGGACATTTCACTTTCAGAATATTCTATTGATGACGGAAGAGAAGTGCCGTATCAGAATAAGTACGACGATCTTGCTCCTGGTGCTGTGATCCCAAAGATTCCAAGAATAACCAATCTTGGTGCCGACTGCTATGTAAGAGCCAAGGTAGAACTTGCTACTACTCTGGCAGAAGGGAAGACCAATTATCAGGTTCTCACTATGGACGATATCAGCGGTATGGACACAAGCAAGTGGACATATAAGGAAGACGGTTACTACTATTATAATAGTATACTCTCTGTTTCCGATAAAGCAGACCTTTTCAACAGCGTTACTATCCCGTCTTCTTGGGAGAAGCCAAATGAAAATTGCAAATGTCAAATTGACATAACAGTTGAGGCTGTACAGTCCGAACACTTTACGCCTGCTATGGACACTTCAAATCCTTGGGGCAACACTGAGATACAGGAGTGTAAGAGAACTCGTGATTTCAGAAACCTCAGCAACGGCGCAGACAATCAGTTTGTAATGTCATATAGTGACGGAACTAAGGACCTTATCGTTAACAACAAGGACCTGTTCTCAAACTTCGCATCAATGGTTCCTGGCGATGTGTCAAGTGATACGCTTGACATTGAAAATCGTGGAAATAGCGATATTGAGCTATTCTTTAGTACAGGATATTTCAATGATTATGAACTTCCTGAAGACGCTGAACTGCTTAAGCAGATAGGCCTTAAGATTGATGTGGTAAGTTCTGAAGGAAGAAAGAACGTATACACAGGTGATCTGATGTCTGAAAGCCTAAGTAAAGCAATTTCGCTTGGCACATTTGAAGCTGGTTTTAAGGGACAACTTGAGTTTACTCTGAGCATCCCTGAAAGCCTTGACAACGCTTTCAATATGACACAAACAAAGGTTCAGTGGAACTTTGGACTTAATGATCTTGGCACAGGCATTCCTAACAAGCCTACCTCTGGCGGCAACACAAACAATCCTCACACTGGCTCAGTAGCTAGAAAAATATCATCTGGATTGCTTGCTATGGCTTCACTGGGTTGTCTTTTCTCGTTAGGAAAAGTCAAGAGAAAAAAAGAGAACAAAGATGAAAAATAGTAGAAAGGATAATCTATATGAATAGCAACTCAAAGAAGACACTTGTTGTAACATCAGCACTTTGTGCGCTTCTCGCTGTTGGTGGCACAGTAGCTTACTTTACAGACCGTGATGACGCTGTAAACAAGATCGATATCGGCCAGGTAAAGATAGACCTTACAGAGCCTGAATGGGACGCTTCCCCGGATGACAACGGAGATACTATCCCTGATGATGCGGAAGACGTTGTTCCTACCCAGGAAATCACAAAGGACCCGATGGTAACAAACAAGGGTGTCAATGATGCATACATTTATGTATCTGTATCATTTCCTAAGGAGAACATCTACACAGCAAACACAGACGGCACAAAGAATGCAAAGGCTGTAACACAGCTCTTTACTCCTGGTGCTATCGGCGCTGACTGGACACTCCTTTCTTCAGATACAAGCGACGCAAAGGTAAATACTTATGTATATGGTTACAACAAGGTAGTTGCTCCAACAGCAAGCACTTCAAAGCTGTTTGAGACAGTTACGTTCTGTAATGCAATTGAAGGACAGGGACTTGAAAATACAGTCCAGAATATCAACGTTAAGGCATTTGGTATTCAGTCTGATAACACAGGCACAATGAAGGAAGCTTATACTAAGTACATTAACCAGAACAAGTAATGCGTCAGCATAACTAAGAAAGGAGGGTGAGCGATCGTGAATAGGAAGTTTAAAATAGCTGTAATTTCAATAGCTTCGGCAGTAGCAATTGCTTGTGCGGGAGCGACAGCATACTTCTCAGATCGAGATTCGCAGGAAAACAAGATCACAGTGGGAGTAAACACTATTAAGATCAACGAAGACTTTACTCCTCCAGATGATGTCAAGCCCGGTGATGTAATAATGAAGAACCCTTCCGTAGAATGTGTGAAAGAAGACGGTGCAGTAGACTGCTACGTTCGTATGTATTGCGAATATGCAGACAGCACAGCCGAAGATATAACGGATATCAATTTCAACACAACGGATTGGACTGCTAAACAGGACGACGGTTACTATTATTACAAGAAGAAGCTTTCTCCAGGGGAGTCTACAAAGCCTTTGTTCACAAAGGTTACTGTTAAATCTGAAGAAGGCGACGGTCACTCTGTTGCTGACATCATTAGCAACGTATACGATTTTGATTTGATCTGTTACGCTGAGTCGGTCCAGGCATACGACGCTAAAGGGGATACTTATTATACTGATTACAGTTCAGCCTGGGAATACTGGAATCAAGAAAAGGAGGGGCTTGAGTGATGTTTAAGAAAGCATTTAACAAAGGTGGGAAAAGAGTTCTTTCGTTTGTGATGGCGGCGGCTCTTGCGGCTTCAAGCCTTCCGACTTTGCCTCAGTTCACTGCTGAGGCAGCACTTGGAGATGTTGGAACAAAGCCTGCCCATATGGGACAGACCTCATACAATATCTTGAACGCCTTTGGTGAACTGAATAATAATGGAACAACCTATGATTCATTGTACACTGGAAACAGTGGAAATCTGGATACAAATGTTTATCTCACCAAGGGAGATATGCGTAGCCAGTACACAAAGCTTTATAGTGACGGATACAACTTCACTATGGATCAGAACTTTGATAAGCAGGAAGTGAAGATAGCCGGAGGCACGGGATATAACCCTGTTTCTTCTAGCTCGATCTATGATCTTGGAAACGGTATAGTTGTTAATACTCAAAATATAAACGGCTATGGCGGTGATACTACTTTCAGCTCTGAGGGCAGAAACGGCAAGACCAATTATATTGGCACTCTCGCAACGAAGAGAGCTGATGGTTCAGATTGTGGATATGCGATCAGACTTCCAGATAACTTGTATAATAAAGGTAAATATTCAAAGTCGGATTTTCTCAATAAAGGCGGCGTAAGCTGCAAATATGAGAACGTTGGAACATACACTGATCCAACGGGCAATGAAATCAACATCGACTGTTTGCTTGAGGTTCAGGATTATGGAGTGTCTAATTCATATATCTTCACAGGAACACAGGACAAAAGTGGAAAGACCGGAGAATTGAGACATGATTTTGCACTGATCACTGAGAGCGAATATGACTCTCTTACGTCAGCTCAAAAAAATGTTTGTAAAAAACTTTCTGACCCTGTTTATAGGACAATGGAACTCAGTGATGGTAGTGTTGTTCCTGCTTATGATGCCCAAAACACAAATAAATGCGTTTATGGTGTTCCAGCGTATTATTATACCAAAGCAACAGAACTTGGTTTGTGGGAAAAGCTTAACACAATTGACAAGCCAGGTAATGGATATAACGGTCATGACTATGTAAGAAAGTCAGACTACTATTCTTCAAAATATGGTGCTCTGCTTCGTTTCACATCAAACAAGGTCGGCGTTGACGTTGAGTGGGTAGACTGGGTAAAGATCAAGTATACTTTCTACAAGAGTGGTACAAATCAGCCCATCTCTGTAAAGGGACAGACCGTATTTAAGGATATCGACAACTCTCAGGGCGTTGCTTTCCTTGAAGGCAGCAATGTTATTAAAAAGGTTGGCGCATGGACTGATCAGAGCAAGCAGACAACCAAAGACTTTCTTATTCGAAGATTCACATTTGCAGTAAACGGCAGTCCAAAGTACATTGGATTGTTTGATCATCAGTATAAAACAACTGAATCAGGTGCTGCATATCAGGACGCATGGATCGGTATGGCTTGGAAAGGTTCAAGCTTTGATGCTATATACACCTTCTGTGGAACAAGAGGCTCAAGCTCAGCTAAGAACCCTGCTCATAGCCGAGCTCCTATGTCCGGCGGTACTATCCAGAATGATCTGCCAGGTGACAATATGTCGGGCAACCTCATTATAAGAAAGTACGTTAATGGTTCATCTATCAACTCTAAGACATATAAGGAAAAGTATGATGTATCAAAAACAGCAGACCTTATTAAGTATAAGGTAACAGATAGCCATAACAAGCTGTTTATCGTAAAATACGACAAAACAACAGGCGAATACACATATGATAAGAATGGTACAGACATATATAATAAGAATAATACAATAGCAAATGGCTGCCAATTAACCGATGCTCTGACAATTCCTAAGCGTAGCACAGGATTGTATGAGGTCAAGATCAAAAACCTTCCATTTCCAAATAAGTTTAATGTAACAGAGATTGTTGCAGATAACGAATATTGTATCTATTCAAAGGCTACAAGAGTGTCTACAGCCCCAATTGCTTCTGATAAGTGGGTCAATGGTATAACAGACACTATAAAGAACGTTTCGTATACAAATGTAACATACCCTGAAAAGAAAGACGACGGCGTATCAGCAACTCAGGGAAGTGCAACAGCTTATGCTACATTTGATAACCCAGTTACAGTCAGAGACCTTGAGATCGTAAAGATCATAAAGGATATAGACGGTAACACAAGCGTTCCAACCGCAAAAGTAAGAGAAGACCTTATCTTTACTGTAAAGAACAGCGCAGGCAGATACCTCAGAGCGGTAGACGGCGTATATGCTGGTACATCTGCAACTGAGGACGCTGATTGCCAGTTCAAGCTCGGCAAAGACGGAAAGTTCACTATCAAGGACGTCCCAAGAGGCGAGTATACAGTAAACGAGAAGTCCACAAGTGATATGTCTTCAATTATGAAGTGTGATGCAACAGCAAAGATCACTACAGAAAATGAGGGCATCTACGACGCAGAAGGTAACGTTGTAGGAATCAAAACCAACAGCGGTACAGTCATTAACGATATGTACTATGGCTATGTTAAGATTCAGAAGAAGACCAACACAAACAAGGGACTTAGTGGTATCAAGTTTGTTATCTCTGGTACATCAGATGCTGGAGTAAAGGTTTCAACAACAGTTACAACTGATAAGAATGGTGTGGCTGTATCAGGACCTATCCTTGTTGGTACTTATACTATCACAGAGGATAAGTCAACTATCCCTGCAGGCTACATTGACGGCAAGACCATTGACAAAGTTGTAGTTAAGAGGGGAGAAGTGGCTGACGCTAAGAGCTACGATTACTGGAACTACTACACTGAGGTATCTCTTACCAAGGTAAATGCGGCAAGACCAAACATCAAGATAGATGGTGCGGTGTTTGCGGTATACAAGGATGTAAACGGCAATGGTACTTATGAGGCTGATGTTGATACACTTGTTAAAGAGGCTATGTCAGATAGCCAGTTGAGTAGTAACGGCAACGGTAAATATTCAATGTCCGGCCTTGAGTTTGGCAAGTATCTTATAAAGGAAATTATTGCTCCAAGAAGCAATATCTTTAAGTATGTTTTGGATGATACATACTATCCAATAACAATTGATAAGGATCATCTTTCTGCCGTGGTCGCAAACAGCAATCACAATTTCAGTGAAGATTTTGACCGCTGCAAGATTACTCTTACAAAGCGAATACCACTTGACGAGATCGACGGCAACATCTGGTATCAGCACGGCACACCTATCTTCGTTCTTGAACTTGAGGACGATATAGGACGTGTATACAGACATTCATACGCTTTCACAAAGGACTATGTAGATGCTCATACATTTACAGAGAACGGAAAAAAGTACGTTGAGATGTCATACACTTGGGAGAATATGACCCCTGGTGCATATACAGCGTCGGAAGTGAAGACCTCCAGATACTCACTTAAGAACGTCATAAACGTGGAGAAGGGAATATATAATTCAAAGGACAAGGTTGTAAACTTTACGATCAAATCCAATGAGGAAGGAAAGGCTACTTTCTACAATGTTAAAAACACATACAAGAACCTCTCTCATAATTCGATCGCTGTAAATATTTTTAAAAAGTAATTACAGAAAAGAAAAGCCCACTCAGTTACAAAACTGGGTGGGCTTTTTTGTCCCTATTTTCTTAATTTACCTTGAAGCCGTCGCACGCTCGTGGCTTTAATCGTGTGTTAGACGGATAGCTCAGCAAATCCACAATATATGATATAATAAAAGTAGAAAGGGGTTTCACAATAATGAATCTAGTAGAACAAATATATATAAGAACTGCTGAGTATATTAAGGGGATGCCTAAAGCTATAAGGAAAAGATATAGACAGTTTTTTACATCGTAAAAAATGTCACCCCCAGAACCAACTTCAAAAAAATGTTTTTCAACACACCCATGTCTAAAGACAGTGCGGCGTGTTAAATGATGTATTGTCGGAAAATGTGTGAAAGAAATGATTATTCACTCATTTTTTGTGAAAAAAGAGAAATTATTCGCTATGAAAATGTGAAATTGTCTTGACTTTTGCCTCTAACTGATGTATTATATATGATATAAGAGAGGTGAATAATATGTATATGAAAAGGAAAATAGACGATTTTTTGATCGCCTGGAAAACGGATCGCAGTAAAAAACCGCTTATTATTAAAGGGCCAAGGCAGGTTGGCAAAACAGCGTCAATACGTCATTTTGCTAAGAATAATTATGAAAGCATCATAGAAATCAATTTTGTAGAGGAACCCAAATACAAAATGATCACATCTGACGGTTATAAAACAGAAGCTATCGTAAAAAACATATCGTTACTAGATCCGTCAAAAAAATTCATTCCAAACAAAACTCTTATATTTTTTGATGAAATCCAAGAGTTCCCGGATATAGCTACAAGCCTTAAATTTTTCAAGGAGGATAGCCGCTTTGATATTATATGCAGCGGTTCTATGTTGGGTATAAATTATAAGGAAATCGAAAGTAATAGCGTTGGGTCTAAAACAGATTATACGATGCGCTCTATGGACTTTGAAGAATTTCTATGGGCAAAAGGCTATGATGATTCTTTTAAAAACAACTTACTGCTTCATATGTGTGAAATAAAGCCTTTTAACGAACTAGAACTTACTGTAAGTTATTCTTTATTTATGGATTTTTGTGTGCTTGGAGGTATGCCTGCAGTTGTTTCTGAATATATATTAAAAGGAACTTTTGAAGGAACATTAGATATTCAACGACAATTATTATTGGATTACAAGGAAGATATACAAAAATATGCTGACGGAGTAGATCAAACACGAATTCTCAATGTTTTTAATCGTATTGCCCCACAACTTGCAAAAGAGAACAAAAAGTTTCAGATATCCAAAGTTGCCTCTGGCGCTCGTTTTCGTGATTATCGGGGCTGTATTGATTGGCTTGACAATGCCGGAATAATAAATGTGTGTTACTGCTTAGACTTTCCCGAATTGCCTTTGAAAGGTAATTATGATAATGATACATTTAAGCTATATTTCGCCGATAGCGGTTTATTGGTAGCGATGCTTGATGATGAAGCGCAAGATGATCTTCGAGCAAATAAAAACCTTGGAGTATACAAAGGAGCATTGTACGAGAACATTGTTGGAGAAGCATTTGTTAAAGCCGGATGCGATCTTTTTTATTACAAGCGGAAGGACTCGACCCTGGAACAAGACTTTTTTCTGCGCACTGCTAACAATCTTGTCCCCATTGAAGTAAAATCTCAAAATGGAAAAATAAAATCAATGAAAACACTTATAGTCTCTGATAGGTATGAAGATATAAGTTTTGGTATAAAATTAAACAATGGAAATATAGGGTATGATAGAGATGTATATACCTTCCCATATTTCTGTTCTTTTCTGGTTAAGTCTTTTCTTAAACAAACATTTTAATTTATCGTGACTTTAGTCATGTGAGGCTTTGCAAATAAAGAAAATTGTGATATTCTTATACTTTTTTCCTTGTTGATATTATACTTCAACAAATGTTGTCAAAACGAGCAGGCGTTCCGATTATCCCTGAAGAATGCCTGCTTTTCTCATACTTATAACCAAACGGCTGCATTCCAATCTGTTTTTCTCCTCAAAAAGCTTGATATTTTAAAAATAAAATGTTATAATAATAAAAAGCACCAATAATAATCAATAATCAAAAATTGCCCTTATACAAAAAAATGAATTTCACGAAAGGAATAGTGTAAAAGATATATGTTAATTGAGTTCTCGTTTTCAAATTACCGCTCTTTTCGAGAGGAAACCACATTATCGTTAGAGAGTTTAATTAAGGAAAAAGAATTCCTGCCGCTTGTGGCTATATATGGTAAAAACGGTGGAGGCAAAAGTAATTTAATAAGAGCATTTTGGCTTGCCGTTAAATTTATATGCAATGCACAAATGACACAAGGTGCTGGAGCGCCTGTGCCCGTTGATCCTTTTAAATTGAATGACTATTCTACGGAAACACCGACAAGCTTCGAATTTATATACAAATATAATGGAATAAAGTATATCTATGGCTTTTCTGCGACGAAAGAGAAGATATGCGAGGAATATCTTTTTCATTATCCCAAGGGTTCTAAGGCTCAAGTTTTTAAAAGGACGGGACAAGAATTTTCTTTCATTCAAAATAAGGCGTTCAAGCAATTGATAAGTAAAGCCGTAGCGGAAAACCAACTTTATTTTTCGGTAGCAAACACGATGAATGAAAGCGTGTGCACCGAGGCGATGAGGTTTTTCACAGAAAGTATAGTGTTTTCACGAGAATTTGAGGATATACCAGGACAGATCAGATTTAATTATAACAATAACAATGTTCTAAAATCCATGAAACAATATGCTCAACGTGCAGATGTTGGTATAATTGATATGAAGTTTGATATGAAAAACACGGAGATAGATGTTGATGACACCATACCGGAAAACGCTCCTCCTGAGCTGTCAAGAGCTCTGAAAAGTTTTGTTAGTGCGTTGTCTGATAATTCTCAGGCAAAAATACAACGAAATGAAATTAAGGCTCGGACCTATCATACTGGTATAAACAAAAACGGAGAGCTAAGTCAATATGAGCTTAATTTAGAAGATGAGTCAGATGGAACTCATAGGCTTATGGCACTGGCTCCGGCAATTGACAGGGTGATTGATAATGGTGGCATATTTGTCGCAGATGAACTGGAAAAAGGACTTCATCCATTGCTGGTTGAAGATATAATCAACAAATTTCAAAATCCTGAAAACAATAAAAATCACGCTCAACTTATATTCACTACCCATGATACAGAACTAATGAGGCAGTATTTCCTTAATACGGATCAGTTCTACTTTGTGGACAAAAACCGACAAACAGGTGAATCTGAACTATATGGTATTAATGACCTTGGCGAAAATAACAACGCCGATATAAGGATCAGCTATCTTATTGGTAAATTGGGCGGTATTCCAGAATTGGGAGATGAATAGAATGAGAAAATTAAAGAATTCTAAAAAATATGTGTTGGTTGTTTGTGAAAGCCCAAGCGAGAAAGAATATATAAAGTATTTTAAAAAGAAGTTTGACAGTGTTGCGGATATTCATCCGATTGTGATTCCAGGAACAAAGTTTTTCCCAGAACTTATGGAAACACTAACAAAAACAGAAAAAGCCAATTGTAATATAGAACTTATCGGTCAAAACATTGATGAAATTTGGCTTTTCTTTGATGTTGAAGAAAAGGATAAAAGTGCTTGGGATAATCGCAAAAAAATTCTTAAAGACTTACAAGAATATAATCAAAATATGCATATTCGATTGTTAATGACATCTGGCTGTGTCGAATACTGGTTTCTTCTGCATTATAAGAAGCAGGGAAGCCCTGTTATAACCGAATCAGAAAAGGACAGGGTGATAAACGAGCTCAAAATTTTTGTGTCAAGTTATAAAAAAGGCGATCAAAATAGTACTTGCAAAATTGCTGAAAATTATAAAACAGCAATTAAAAATGCTGATAGTATTCTTCACCAAGTAATACGGGAAGAAAACATAAACGATAACAAAGAATTGGAAAGGAACGCACAATTATTTATTTCTCAACGAGCTTTTTCAACTGTACACGAAGCTCTCAACTACCTTATCAGCATATCTCCAAACATATCTTAGAAGAAAATTAAGCTCATACATAAGAGGCAAATGAAAGAAGGAAAAACAGAGTGGTAATGCGTAAATTTGCTACTATACGGAGAAGAAAAGATAATTTGCCAATAGACAAACTATTACGGCTTAGCAATTCAGAAAAGATTATAGTAAATAGGGTCAAATTAAATGAGCTTATTTTTGAATATCAGTTTAATTCAAATAATAGAAACCCAAAGGCTGAAAAAATACTTCTGAGAGCAGCGCAGGAATTATCTAAGCAAGATGAAAAACAAAATAATTTAGTTTGGGGTGTAGAAATGTCAGTTGAGGATGCAAAAGTCGTATTTGCTGATGATCACAAACGCATAATCGGAAATGTGTTTAAACTCGCTTAATGCTTGACAAACTCTTAAATTTTGACCCGTTCAAGAGGGTTGTAAAGGCACGTCATATTCGGCGTGCCTTTATTGCGTTTGTTTAAATCCTCTACATCGAGATGCAATGGTTTGTGCATTTTAGACAAAGTTATATAAAGGCTTCATTTTGTAAGCTATAAATTTGACTATTAAAAAAAAATGCGTTATAATCAGCATATAGAGAAAAACACAATAACGTTCTATATAAAATATTGCTTTATAGCAGAAAGGGGTAAAAATACTATGAAAAAAATTAATATTAAAAGATTTATAGCAGGCATTATGGCAACTTTAGTTGTTATGTCTTCTAATTCTATTACTTCATTTGCGCTTGACGACTATTACTATGGTACTGATGAAAAAACTTTCATTGAAAATCTTGATACAAGTCTGGACACATGGGGAAAAGTTCGTGCAATAGCATATTATGTCGCAGCCAAAGATGATGCAAAGGAAAACTGTCAAGTAGCATCAAATTATATGCTTAATATGTGTGAAGCTGCGGGCATACATTGTTCTTTTAGGCAGAGTGCAAGAGAAGACAGCTATGTTTCACAGGATCACGTTAATAATGTTGTAGACGTTGATGGCACCCCATATATCGTTGATACTAATGTGTATCCGCCTGTTATGACAGCCTGCAAAAATTACAAGAGATTTTATGGTGGGACTGGTTTTTCAGACGGCAAATACGTCTACAGAATAGACAGTGACGGCATATGCAGCATCGATGAATGTCTCCTTTGGAATGCTTCGGATATTACTTTTCCAACCGAAACAGTAAATCCGCTTACGGGAGCAACGGTTAAAATTACGGCAATAGAGCAACCTGAATTTGTTACTAAAGACGCAGTAAGGAGCGTTACAATTCCTGACGGAATTGTAACACTAAGAGAAAGAGCGTTTTATTGCCTTGCAAATCTTAAATCAGTAACTTTAAATAGCAATATTATCTCCATTCCAGATTACTGTTTTTATGGTTGTGAAAGCCTTACAGATGTTAACCTTGAAAACATTTTGAACTACGGAAGTAGTTGTTTTGAAAGAACCCTCATTGAAACTGTTCAGCCAAATTCCAAAGCTACATTTGCGGATGCAACTTTTTGTCACATGCCAAAGTTACGAAGTGTAGTGCTACCTGATGGAATCACTACACTTACAGAAGCCATGTTTTCTATTTGTCCTAGCCTTACATCTATAGTAATTCCATCTTCTGTAACAACATTTAAAAAATCAGTGTTCTATAATTGTAATAATCTTGTTGTTACAATCCCGGATACCGTAACAACGCTTGGAGCCTCAAGCTTAAATGGAACAAAAATGGTCAACTGCACATCAAACAGTGCCTGCGCTAAGTATTGTGAAGAAAACGGCGTAAAGTATAAGCTTACAGACGTTGCACCACCAAATGCAAATGATTTTGAGGTAACTCTTTCTGAAGACTCTTTTGTATACAGTGGTTATGAGGAAAAGCCAGAGAATGTTACTGTATACTATAAAGGAAAAGAACTTTGGGGAGCAAGCCCATATGTGGATAATCCGGATTATTCGGTTCAGTATACGAACAATATAAATGCAGGAACAGCTTCCGTCGTTATAACCGGTATGGGCGATTATATCGGTACAAAGGTCGTTAACTATACGATCAATCCTCTTACGCTCACAAGCAAGAGCACAAGAATAAACTTCGCCGACGGTTCAATGGGACAGTATAAATGTACCGGTTCAGAGATAAAGCCAAAGATCAATGTGTTTAAGAATGACGATGATACACGTCTGACTGAAGGCAAGGATTATACAGTATCCTACTCGGATAACATAAATGCAGGAACAGGAACTATAAAAGTAACCTTTATGGGTAACTATACAGGCTCCATTTCCAAAACATTTAAAATAACCCCAGCTCATCAGCACACATTTGGCTCTTGGAGAATAACAAAGGCACCTACTTGCACAACCGACGGAGAGCAGAAGAGAAGCTGTACAAGTAAGGACTGCGGCCATTATACCGAAACAGCAACGATTCCAGCTAAGGGACATAAGTATGTTGATACGGTTGTTGCTCCAACTTGCACAACTGGCGGATATACACTTCACACCTGTTCCGTATGTAAAAAATCATACAAGGATAACGAAACGCAGCCAACTGGTCATAAGTATATAACTAATACAGTTGAAGCTACTTGTGAAACAGACGGATATACTGAAAAAAAGTGTTCTAATTGCGATTATTATACAAAAACCATTATTCCTAAGAAGGGACACACTCCTTCTTCCGAATGGACAGTAATAAAGCAGACTACTTGCGCTGAAGCTGGTGAGCAGGTAAGATACTGTACGACCTGTGGAAATGTCGCTGAAAAGCAGGAGATAGCAAAGCTTGCACATACACCTGCAGACGAATGGATAATAACAAAACAGCCAACTTGTGCTGAGCCTGGTGAACAGGTAAGATACTGTACGATCTGTGGAAATGTCGCTGAAAAGCAGGAGATAACAAAGCTTCCTCATACGTCAAGTGATTGGATAATCGATAAGGAAGCGGCTCCGGGTATAGCAGGCTCCATGCATACAGAGTGTACAGTGTGCCATGAAAGGCTTGAAACGGCAACAATACCGGCTCTTGCTAGGATAGATATAAGTGAAGCAGACGCTACGCTTTCAACGTCAATATATGAATATGACGGTGGATATATGAAGCCTGGCGTTGTTGTAAAGCTAAACGATACATTACTTGTCGCAGGTAAGGATTATACTGTATCATATATCAATAATAAGAAGGTTGGTACGGCAACCGTGATCGTTAACGGAATTGTACAGTATACTGGTTCTATTTCAAAGACCTTTACTATAAATCCTGCAAAGCAGAACATTCAGAAGCTTGAAACCAGATACGGCGGCTTCTTTGTGGACTGGGCTCAAAAGGGAAGTGCTACTGGTTATGAAATTCAGTATGCGACAAACTATGGCTTTACAAACGCTGAAACAAAGAAGCTTACGGCAAATAGACCGGATACAGCTACAATAGGCGGTCTTTATCGTGGACACAATTATTTTGTAAGAGTCCGTTCTTATACGATTGTAAAAGGTTCTACATACTATGGAGAATGGTCTCCTATAAAAAACGTGGTAACAGCGTCCAAGAATATGTCTTCTGTATCTATCTCAAATATTTCTACCAAGAGTTTTACTGGCAAGGCTATTACACAGTCAGCAAAGCTCAAGTATAACGGAAGTACACTTAAAAACGGCAGAGATTACACTGTTTCATACAGCAGTAATAAGAAAGTTGGTACAGCCACTATTAAGTTTACTGGCAAGGGCTCATATGGCGGTGTTGTAACTAAGACCTTTAAGATAAACCCTGCAAAGCAGAATATACAGAAGCTTAAGTCAAAGAGCAGATCATTCTTTATCGACTGGGCTCAAAAGGGAAGTGCTACTGGTTATGAAATTCAGTATGCGACAAATTCCAAGTTCAGCGGAGCTAAAAAGGTAACTGTTACAAACAACAAGACCGATAAAAAGACCATTTCCAAGCTGAGTGGCAAGAAAAAGTATTACGTTCGTGTAAGGTCCTACACAACTGTAAAGGGTAAAAAGTACTATGGTGCATGGTCCTCTACAAAGAGCGTAACTACTAAGAAATAACGCTTATTTCCTAACATTCTCCTTTATTATATTTTTTGAGGGTATGAGTTTTTTTGAACTCATACCCTTTTTTTGCATATTTAGTTTTTAAAATGGTGGAATGTCAATAGGCAACCACCAAAAATGCAACAGTTACCACCAAAAAAATTTATATACCAAAAAATGTTTAAATATTGCCAAAAAGCTTGACAAAAGTTTTATTCTGTGATATTATATAAGTGCAAGAAAGTGGTATCTTAAAAATAGCAGTTCTTATTGATCTTTAAGAATTGTAGAATGTTTAACAAATTGGCATGCTCAAAACGGAAACCTAATATATTGAGTCTCAACATAAGCCCCAACAATATTTTTTCATATATAGAGACTAGCCCTTCTGATGTTGTTCACCCAGAAGGGCTTTTTCTTATAACCGTATCTATAGATATGGTTATAACTCGAAAACCTATTCACTGATATGCATAATGAATTTTTCACATACAAAGAGAAGCGGCACCCTCTTTTCAGAGGATGTCGCTTCTTATCTTATTTCTCGTCTTTCTCGTCTTTCTCGTCCCAGTACATTTTCAGATAGCTTTCAGCCTCGTCGTCATTAAGGTTCAGACGCTGCTTCAACTTTGCTTTGGTTTCTTCATACGTGTAGTTGATATCCTTAGCAAAGCAGATTATCCCACGAGCCTCACCACGGGCCTCACCACGAGCCTCACCACGGGCCTCACCACGAGCCTCATCTTCTGCTCTGTATCTGTCACTCAAATCACACATTTCTAACAGCCTCCATTCTGTTTCTTCTTGAGAAATATTAAATTCCTTTTGAAGTATTTCAGCTCTCTTTTTGAGCCATTTCCTTTTTTCTTCTGCTGTGAGCTGTATCGTTTTGCCTGCAGCGTCTTTTAGTTCTTCTGTGAGCAAAAGGTCAAGCATACGAATTATCTTGCAGTTGCTATCATAGTTATCGTTTAGCCCAACTATGATATATTCAGAAGTATCATATGCAGTTTTTTTGGCTCTGACTCTGCCGTACAGCTTCTTTGCCGTTCTCGGAAACACCGTTATAGTATTTCTGTACTTTGCGATCGGATCGGTACATATCCAAATAGAATACACTTTCTTTATCTTTTCAAAGTTATCATTGGCAAAGATGGTATTATTCTGTCCGGATATCAACCTGCTCAGATAATATTCAGCTCTTTTGTGAATATAGTCTTCCGATTTGAATTTTGTCTGCGCCTCAATATTAATAATGAGAGATATTGAGTCTTCAGGCTTTTTAGGGTCTTTGGTATAGAATTTCACATCGAAATATCTTGACCCGTCATTCAATGAAGAACTTTCCGTGCCTGCCATTGGTATCTGTGGCGGTGCTTCGTCGTCAGATGTATCGCTGCCTATAGCGGGGTTAAATACCCATTTTTCAACCTCAGAGAGATCCATACGTTTGAACTCATCTGTAGTTGATTTCAAGATCCACGCTAAAACCGTGCGGAGCTTCAGTAGTGATTTCGCTATCTGATCGTGTTGGATTTTTTGTTTGCTCTTTTTAGGCTCAGATTGCTCGTCTGTTTGTACGATGCCAGCTTTTTCACCAGTGCTCATATTGAACACTTCCTTTCTGTTATTATACCTCTTTGCAGAGGTTTCTGTCAAGTTTATTTTCCCTCTGTTGCTGACCTCAACAAAAGAAAAAGGTCAACAAAAAAAGAGAGCATCTTATACTTAAGACACTCTCTACCGAAGACATATTAACTTGTATTTACATTATATAACATCTACCTAGCTTTGTCAACTTATACAAAGGTGATTTCCGCATTTGGTGATGACACAAAGGCATTAGCTTCAATATTTTTTACTTTATCAGAGATATATATTTCTTTTATATTTTTGCACCCCGCAAAAATATTTCCTTCGATGTTTCTAGCTGATAGCCATTCGACCTTTGTAAGGCTCTCACAAAAAGCAAAACAGTTTTGATAAACTGCTGTTCCTTTGCTTAATGTAACAGAGATCAGGCCGCTTTTCCAAAAAGCATCTTGTTCAATTTTTTTTATGCCTGTAAAATCAAAGTTTGTTAAATTCGGGCACATATAAAAACAATAGGCAGGAATCACATCACATGTGCAATTCCATGTAACGGAGCGTAGTTCGCTACATCCGCCAAATGTCCATTCAGATATGCATTCTATATTTTGGGGCAAGCAAGCCACTTGTAGCCCACTTCTACTAAATGCATGGTTTTCAATTTTTTTTACGCCCGAAAAATCAAAGTTGGTTAAATTCGAACAGAAAACAAAACAATCGGCGGGGATCACATCACACGTGCAATTCCATGTGACGGAATGCAGTTCGCTACATCCGTTAAAAGCCCCCTCTGAAATGCATTCTATGTTTTTCGGTAAGCAAACCTCTTGCAGTCCACTGTCTCTAAAGGCGTATTGTCCAATCTTTTTTATGCCCGAAAAATCAAATTGTGTTAAGTTTGAACATTCAAAAAAACAAAAGTCAGGAATCACATCACATTTGTGGTTCCATGTGACAGAGCTTAGTTTTTCACAGCTATAAAAGGCTTCGTTTTCTATTTCCCTTATATTTTCCCCTATTTTAATGTCTACAATAGAAGTAGATCTAAAAGCCTTTGTTCCTATCGCAGTTACAGGCATGCCGTCAATTGTTTCAGATATAACAATTGACGTATCTGATACGCCTTCTTTCAAACCCGTTATTATAACTTCACCGTTATTTTCGGTGAAGTTAAAAATACTATTCAAACAATTTCCTCCTTTTTTTGATTATGCAACAAAAAAAGAGACCAAAGCACTTAACGCACTCTGAACTCTTTTTTGTTTGCTATGTGTTCATTATATCACACTATCTTAGCTTTGTCAACCGCAGTTATACAAAGGTGATTTCAGCATTAGGGGAGCTTGCAAAGGCACTAGCTTCAATATTTTTTACATTATCCGAGATGAATATTTCTTTTATATTTTTACAACTCTCAAAAATATCGCCTTTAATACTTCTTGCTGAAAGCCATTCGACTTTTTCCAGATTGCCACAATAAGCAAAGCAGCTTTTGCCAACTTCTGTTCCTTTGTTTAATGACACAGAAGTGAGACCGCTACATGCAAAGGCTTCCTTCCTCAGCTTCTTTATATTTGAAAAGCAAAATTGTTTTAGAGCAGAGCAGTCATAAAAGCATTGTTCTGGAATCTCATTGCATTCACAGTTCCAAGCTACTTTTTTAAGCTGTGAACAATACGCAAAAGCACTATCAGATACATTTTCAATAATTTGGGGCAAATAGATCTCATTCAGGCCGCTATTAAAAAATGCGCTGCCTTGAATGTCTTTTATTCTTGAAAAATCAAATTGAGTCAGGGCAAAACATTCGGCAAAGCAATCCACCGGTATTTTGTCACAACTGCAGTCCCACACTACATCCTTTAGTTGTTCGCATCCTGCAAAAGAACCTACTGATACATTTTCTATGCTCTGAGGCAATTTAATTTTTTGCAAGCCACTTTCAGAAAAAGAACATAGGCCAAGTTCTTTTATATTAGAAAAATCAAATTGCGCCAAAGCCGAACAATTGGAAAAGCAATAATCGGATATTTTATCGCAATTGCAGTTCCAGATGACGTATTTTAGTTCTTTGCACTCAGAAAAGGCTTTTTCTCCTATTGCCTTTATATTTTTCCCGATTTCGATATCTGTAATTGAGCTTTCTTTAAAAGCTTCATCGGCTATTTCTGTTACGGGCATGTTATCTATTGAGTCGGGAATCACAATAGAAGTATCGTGTACGCTTTTTTTTAACCCAGTTATTATTATTTCTTCGCCTTTCTTTCTGTATTCAAAAATGTTATTCAATGGTCCTTTCCTCCTTCTTTATAGATTATACAACAAAAAAAATTCAGAGCACATCATCATAATGTACTCTGAACTCTTATATATTTGTTTGCTATGTGTTCATTATACCACACCAACAAAGCTTTGTCATGAACTATACAAAGGTGATTTCCGCATTATGGGAAGACGTAAAGGCGCTTACTTCAATATTTTTTACCTTA
>ENA-OOZT01001045-OOZT01001045.1-human-gut-metagenome-genome-assembly--contig:-NODE-1045-length-20260-cov-3.259292_pt1 | contig 20260 bp, 13 predicted proteins | sample MGYA00241192_ERZ501407 | MGnify/ENA primary metagenome ERZ501407 (study PRJEB25962, sample SAMEA2042911) | human gut metagenome | biome: human gut; feature: human-associated habitat; material: faeces...
TTGGGGCGTTGCCCCAAACCCCACAAGGGACGCTGTCCCTTGACCCTGCAAGGGGGATCCCCCCCTTGACCCCTCCTCGCGATTGAGTAGGTCGCTTTTCCTTGCTGTTTCCGCGTGTTTAGCTTTTTGCCCTTTGCCCTTTCTCCTCCTTCCCCCCTTGCGCAAAATGTCCGAATTTGCTACAATAGAGCGCGGAAAGGTGGAGAATCAATCATGCCAAGCTGGCTGAAGGAAGGCCGCGGTTCACTCTGCGGCGCGAACGTATCCTTGCTCCTGCGCGAAATGGGCATCACCAAGCCCCTCCTCGTCGCGGGCGAAAGAACCAAAAACGTCTTTTTCGCACGAACCGGAATGCGTCTGCCCGTGTTCGATGCGTTTCATCCCAATCCGGATTTGCAGGATTGCGTCGCGGGGGCGGCGCTGTATCAGGAAAAGGACTGTGACGGGCTGATTTCCGTCGGCGGCGGGTCGGCGATGGATACCGCCAAGGGCATTAAGGCGCTGCTGATGACCGATATTGTCCATGTGCGGGCGAATCAGCTGCCGCCAGAGGGGAAAGTGCCGCATCTGGCGATTCCGGGAACGGCCGGCACGGGCGCGGAAACGACGGCGGTCGCGGTGCTGTATGAGGACGGGCAGAAGCTGTCGGTGGATCATCCGGCGCTGCTGCCGGACGGGGTACTGCTGGACGGGTCGCTGCTGGACACGCTGCCGGAGTATCACCGGAAGTCCTGCGCGATGGATGCGCTGGCGCAGGGGATTGAATCGTGGTGGGCGAAGAAGGCGACGCCGGGCAGCCGGATTCACGCGGAGCGCGCGATTCGCGGCGTGCTGGACAACCTGACGGCGTATTTGCAGGGCGACCGAAAGGCGCAGGATGAGATGCTGCACGCGGCGTATGAATCCGGTGTGGCGATTCTGACGACGCGGACGACGGCGGCGCATGCGATGAGCTACCAAATCACGAAGAAGCTCGGCGCGGCGCATGGCCATGCGTGTATGCTGACGCTGCCGCACCTGTGGGCGCATCTGGCGGCGCAGGCGGAATATCAGCCGATGCTGACGGAATTGTCACGCATCCTCGGCGGTGAAAAGCCGATGGACGGCGCAATCCTGCTCAAAGGGCTGCTGGCGGTGCTGGAACTGGACAAAATCCCGATGCCGGATGACGCAACGCTGGACATGCTGGCGGCATCGGTGAACCCGGAGCGGCTCGGCAATCATCCGGAGGCGCTGACAACGGCGCAGCTTCGGGCGATTTATGTGCAGGCGTTCACGCCGATGACGGACACGGAGCGCGCAGAGGCAATCGCCGCGTGGGAGCAGTATGGAAAATAAGCAGACGGGCGCGTTCCCGTTCATCCGGGCGGTGACGGACTTCGTGTTCGTGTCGGACGCGCCGGAGAAGGTCGATGTTATCCTGATTCCCGGTTCGCGCCATCCGGCAAACGCGATTCGTGCGGCGGAATTGTACCGCGCGGGCTATGCGCCGTATGTGCTGCCGTCGGGGCGGCACGGCGCGGCGGTGGACAAGTTCATCGGCGTGATGCCGGAAGACCGTGCGGCGTATCCGGATGATTATCCGACGGAGTGGGCGTTTTTGCGTGATGTGCTGATTAAGCACGGCGTCCCGGACAGTGCGATTCTGCGCGAGGACGAAGCGACGTTTACATGGGATAACGCGCGCAAATCCGCGGCCGTGCTGAAAGCGCAGGGAATTTCCGCGCGCACGGCGATTCTCTGCTGCCGCCCGTTTCATGCGCGGCGGGCGCTGCTGTATTATCAGACGGCCATGACGGAAACGCGCTTTCTGGTCTGCCCCGCGCGGGAGGAAGGCGTGAATCAGGACGATTGGTACTTGACGCAAGCCGGGCGCACCCGGGTGATGGGCGAGTTGCGGCGCTTGGGTGACCAGATTGTGCCGCAATTTGAGGAACTGTGCCAATATTCCGGGATGAAAAAGGAAGGTTAATTCGTTATAGGGAGTGGAAGCGTGATACCAAAGCGCCCGTGCACTAACTAATACTATTTCCAGATTCACCTGCGCCATCTGCTTGCGCCTTTTCCCTTCTGGCGTCCGCTCATTCCACTTAGCGTAGCGCTGCTACGCTGCGTTTCATTCACGTTAGCCAGAATGAAAAACTCGCGGCGCATCTTGGCGCATTCTTATCTGGAAATAGTATGAACACTTCCATACTTGACTTTATCCGCTGCAAGGGAAACGAACTTCCCCAAAAAAGCAAAAAACGCATCCCGACAATCCCCTTGTGCAGGAGAGGATTGCCGGGATGCTTGCATATCATCGAATTACTCGCACGCCGCTTCAAATGCCTCGAAGAACTCCGGGCAAGACCAAGTGCCGCACGATGCAATCTTGTCGTTCTTCACCGTGAACTGATAGACCAGCCCGTTGTCCAGTTCAATCAGCAGAGACTGCTTCGCGCTCAGCGATCCGCTGCTTTCGTACGTCGCGTCATTCAGCAGCAGCGAAATCAGGTCGGCGCAGACACTTGCGTCCGTAATCGTGCCGACGCCGCTCAACTCAATGCTCGCGACGTGTCCGCTTAACTGCATCACGTCCGCAAGCGTCTCCGAACCCTTCAGTGCGTTGCCGTTGAAGCTCACGCGCTGGAAGAGCCGCATCTGCCCGTCAACTTCTGCTGCGACAAACGTGCTGCTCATGCCGCTGATGCCGTATACCTCCGTGCCGACCGCTGCCTTGTTAGAGAGCATGACATTCGTGCCGGACAAAGACGGCTCGGTCGTGTACTCCGCAATCGTGCCTAAACTCGTGCCTAACAGGCTGGAGGAGACACTGCGCGGCGAGGTCATCATGCGGTAGTAGCTGCCGTTCACGCCAATCAGCGGGAAGGTGCTGCTGTCGCTGCTGCTCGACCATAGGTTGCGGTAGGAGGGTACGGACTGCTTCTGCCCGATGGATACGTCGCTGCCGGTCAGATCAGCGCGGAGCGTCCGCTCGGTGGCGGTCGGCTTGTCGCCCAAGGGGCTGGATTGAATCAGCGGCGCATTCGCAGGGGAGGACAACAGGGGAGACAGCCCCACGAACAGCGCTACCGCCGCAGCGCACACGCCCGCGACCGACACAAAGCGGCGCACCGGGAAAGACTTCTTCTGACGGGATGCACGGGAATCGCGCACCGCCATCTGGATTCGATTGTTCAGCTCTGTCCCGGCGGTCAGACCTGCCAGCGACTGGTTCACCGTGTCGGGCAGATTCCGGAGCTGGGCTTCGAACTGCTCGTTCTGCTCAGGATGCTTCTTCACCGGGCATCGCCTCCTTTCAAAAGAATGGATTCAAGTTTTTTGCGCCCGCGGCTCAGGCGGGATGAAATCGTGCCTTCCGGCAGCTCCAACATTTGGGCAATCTCGGCAATGTTCATGCCCTGATAATAATGCAGGAGGATAACTTCCTTGAAGGTTGCGGGAAGCTGGTTGATGGCGGCCATCATCGCCTGCTGGTCGTCGCGGCGGGAAAACTCATCCGGCGCGGGAATCAGCTCGAACGTCGGCCCGCCCAGAATGACGCGCTTGAGCCACGCGCCGCGCCATAAATCGCGGCAGCGGTTCAGCGCTACCTTCAGCAGCCACGATTTTTCACGCCCCGGCTGCAGCAACGGATGCGTCGTCATCAGCCGCACGAACACGTCCTGACAGACATCCTCCGCTTTTTCGCGGTCGGAAAGGTAGAAGTAGCAGACGCGGAGCACATCGGTGGCGTACTGATCATAGAGCCGGGCAAAGTACGCAGGGTCATCCCGCACATCTGGTACCGGTTGATAAGAATCATCCAGCCCCTTTGCGGCGGCGGGTGAATCAAGGGCCTGCTGCACGGCAGATTCCTCCTTGTGCTTTGAGGTGGGTTCACTCATCTAACGATTGACGCCTCCCGTCCATTCCCGGAATTTCAAATTTTTTTGCGGATTTCAGGAAGAATTATACCACGCATCACAGAAAACTGCAAGCACAGGCAGAATGTCCCTCTTGTCAGCGGAAAAGAAATGTGCTATGATTGCGTTTGCCCATACTATTTCCTGCATTCACCTGCACCAGCTGCTCGTGCCTTTTCCCTTCTGGCGTCCGGTTGTTCTACTTAGCGTAGCGCTGCTGCGCTGCGTTTCACTCCCGTTAGCCAGAATGAAAAATTCACTTCGCATCTTGGCGCATTCTCATTTGGAAATAGTATAAGGGCAAAAGGAGTCGAAAGCATTCATGATTCGTACGGTCATCCACATTAACGAAGAACTCTGTTCCGGCTGCGGACTCTGCGCCTCAGCGTGCAAGGAAGGCGCGATTGCCATGGTGAACGGCAAGGCACGGCTGATTCGCGACGACTACTGCGACGGGCTGGGCAACTGTCTGCCCGCGTGTCCCGTCGGCGCCATCAGCTTTGTGCAGCGCGAAGCCGCCGCGTTCGACGAGGAAGCGGTCAAGGAGCATCTGGCGCGCAAGCAGCAGGTGAGCGGTTGCCCCGGCATGAAGGTGCGCGCGATGAAGCGCACCGCCGCGAATGAATCCGCTGAAAACGCGGACAATGGGAGCCGCCTCCGCCAGTGGCCAGTGCAGATTCGTCTCGCGCCGGTCAGCGCCGCTTTCTATCAGGGCGCGGATCTGCTGATTGCGGCGGACTGCACCGCGTATGCCTACGGGCGCTTCCATCAGGACTTCATCCGCGACCGAATCGTCCTCATCGGCTGCCCGAAGCTCGACGATACGGATTATTCCCTGAAACTCACCGACATTCTCGCGAAAAACGAAATTCGTTCCGTGACCGTTGTGCGCATGGAAGTGCCCTGCTGCGGCGGTATTTCCTACGCGGCGGAGAAAGCCGTCGCCCGCTGCGGCAAAAAACTGCCGATGCAAACCATCACCATCGGCACGGACGGGGAGATTTGCAGATAAATCCCATCAAAGTGGTTAATTTATTGAGAAAATGCGCACGGATGTCTTGAAAAGCCCCGGCAAATGTGGTAAAATACACCCTGTGCGTATAGATTCAAGAACGCATGACCGGGTCAGCTGACCCGACGAGAGCGCAGGAGGGAACAAATTCCGATGAGCACCAATTTTGAAAAGATTTCCAGCAACAAGGTGAAGCTGACCTTTGTTGTCCCCGCTGAAGATTTCGACAAGGCCCTGAATCAGGCTTATCTCAAGGATCGCAGCAAGATTAACGTCCCTGGCTTCCGCAAGGGCAAGGCGCCCCGCGCGGTCATCGAGCGTATGTATGGCGAAGGCGTGTTCTATGATGACGCGCTGGACGCGATTTTCCCGGCGCTGTATGCCGAAGCCATCAAGGAACACAACATCGACGTTGTGGATCGTCCGCAGGTGGATGTGCAGGAAATCGGCGCGGGCAAGGAACTGAAGTTCACCGCGGAAGTTTTCGTGCGTCCGGACGTGACGCTGGGCGAATACAAGAACCTGACGGTTGAGGTGGAGCCGAAGGAAGTCGTCACCGAGGACGAAATTCAGGCGCGCATCAGCCAGGATCAGCAGAAGGGCGCGCGTACCATCGACGTGACCGACCGCGGCGTGGATTACACCGACACCGTGAACCTCGACTACGCGGGCAGTGTGGACGGCGTTCCGTTCGAGGGCGGCACGGCGCAGGGTCAGACCCTGAAAATCGGCAGCGGCGCGTTCATTCCGGGCTTTGAAGAGCAGATGGTCGGCATGACCGTCGGCGAAGAGAAGGACTTGAACGTCACCTTCCCCGAAAAGTATCATGCGGAGAACCTTGCGGGCAAGAACGCCGTGTTCCATGTCAAGGTGAACAGCATCACCAAGACCGAACTGCCGGAGCTGGATGACGACTTCGCGCAGGATAACGGCTTCGACACCTTCGAAGCTTACAAGGCGGATGTCGCTAAGAAGCTGCAGGAGATTGCCGACACCAACTACGATGTCGAAATCGAGAATGCGCTGATTGAAAAGGCGGTTGCCAATGCCCAGATGGACATTCCGGCGGCGATGATTGACGATCAGCTGAACTACGTCATGCGTGACGTGGAATACTCCATGATGCGTCAGGGTCTCCGCATGGAAGACTACCTGAAGTACACGGGTCAGACCCGCGAGCAGATGGCGCAGCAGTACCGCGGCGAAGCGGAAAACCGCGTGAAGATTCAGCTGGTGCTGGAAGCCATCCGCAAGGCGGAGAACATCGAGCCCACCGCCGAGGACATCGACGAGCAGAGCGCGAAGCAGGCCAAGCGCGCTGGTCAGGAAGTGGAAGCCTTCAAGGCGAACCTGACCGACGAGCACAAGGCGTACCTGTCCGATCTGGCTGCCATCCAGAAGGTGTGCGACCTGATGAAGGCTGGCGCGACCGTCGTGGACAAGAAGCCGGAAGAAGCGGCGGAGACTGCGGAAGAAACCAAGACCGAGGAGTAATCCCCTAATTTTACGCTGATGAACGCGGGAGACAGGTCACGCCAGTCGCGACCGCTCCCGCGTCTTTCAGAATATACAGAAAACGGAGCAGGAGCAAAAAAAGCGCTGCACGCATAGGTGCGCCCCAAACGGCGTACACTGAGCGGGAAAAATGCGCTGGAAAGCCCCTGCTATCCATGCTGCAAGGACAAATATGCAGCGAGGAGGGATAACGCAATGAATCTGATCCCCTATGTGGTCGAACAGACCAACCGCGGCGAGCGGTCGTATGACATTTATTCCCGCCTGCTCAAGGATCGTATTATCTTCTTGGGTGGCGAAATCAACGATGACGTGGCGAACACCGTCGTGGCGCAGATGCTCTTTCTGGAAATGGAAGACCCGGATGCTGATATCTGCCTGTACATCAACAGCCCCGGCGGTTCGGTGACGGCTGGTATGGCAATTTATGATACCATGCAGTACATAAAGCCGCAGGTACGCACGGTGTGCATCGGCATGGCGGCGTCGATGGGCGCGTTCCTGCTCATGGCGGGTCAGAAGGGCAAGCGCTGCGCTCTGCCGAACAGCGAAGTTATGATTCATCAACCGCTGGGCGGTGCGCAGGGTCAGGCGACGGACGTGCAGATTCAGGCGGAATGGCTGCTGAAAACGAAGGAAAAGATGATCCGCATGAAGGCTGAAATGACGGGGCAAGATATTGAGCGCATCCGCCGCGACGTGGAACGCGACCACTTCATGTCTGCGCAGGAAGCCCTCGAATACGGGATCATTGATGAAATCTTCGATCCCCGCAAGAAGACAAATTGACAGCTTGAGAGGTAGAAGATGGCAAAAGACGATATGACCCGTACGCCGCTGAAACGGTGCAGCTTCTGCGGCAAGACGGAACGCCAGGTCATGCGGATGGTGGCAGGCGCGAACAACGTTTGCATCTGCAACGAGTGCATCATGCTCTGTCAGGAGATTATCTCCGACGCAATGCCGATGATGCACTCCGGGCATCCGCAGCAGGAGCAGAAGTTCGACCACCTGCCGTCCCCCGCAGAAATGAAGCAGGTACTGGATGATTATGTCATCGGGCAGGAACATGCCAAGCGTGCCCTGTGCGTGGCGGTGTACAACCATTACAAGCGCATCGGCCAGCGCCCCGGCAAGGATGATGTTGAACTGCAGAAGTCGAACATCCTGATGGTGGGGCCGACAGGCTGCGGCAAGACGTTTCTGGCGCAGACACTCGCGCGCATCCTGAATGTGCCGTTCGCGATTGCTGATGCAACGAGCCTGACGGAAGCCGGCTACGTCGGTGAAGACGTGGAGAATATCCTGCTTCGCCTGATTCAGGCGGCGGATTACGACATTGACGCAGCACAGCGCGGCATCATCTACATCGACGAAATCGACAAAATCGCCCGCAAGAGCGAAAATCCGTCGATTACGCGCGATGTCAGCGGCGAGGGCGTGCAGCAGGCACTGCTGAAAATCCTCGAAGGTACGATTGCCTCCGTTCCGCCGCAGGGTGGCCGCAAGCATCCCCAGCAGGAAATGATTCAGATTGACACGACAAACATCCTCTTTATCTGCGGCGGCGCGTTCGACGGCATTGTGCCGATTATCGAGAGCCGCACGGGCAAGAAGAACCTCGGCTTCGGCGCGGAGCTGACCAGCAAGACGCCGGAGGGCAGCACGGATGCGCTGAAAAAGCTGCGCCCGGAGGATTTGACGAAGTTCGGTCTGATTCCGGAATTTGTCGGTCGTCTGCCGATTACAGTGACGCTTGACGCGCTGGATGAGGACGCGCTGGTGCGAATTCTGACCGAGCCGAAAAACGCGCTGTGCAAGCAGTACCAGAAGCTGCTGGGACTCGACGGTGTGGAGCTGACGTTTGATGACGACGCAGTGCGGGCGATTGCGCACATGGCAATTGAGCGCAAGTGCGGCGCACGCGGTCTGCGCGCGATTATCGAGGATGTCATGCTGGACACGATGTTCGATTTGCCAGGCCGCCGGGAAATCTGCGGCTGCGAAATCACGGCGGATTCCGTGAACGGCAAGTGCGAGCCGAAACTTATTGAGGGAAAGCGGCACAAGCTGGGCAGCCGGACGGCGAAGCGCAAGATGGAAGAAAACACGCTGGCGGAACAGCCTGACGTGTGCTAATCGAATATTGAACCAATCAAAAAGGGCGAATCTGCGGGAAATGCAGGTTCGTCCCTTTTCGTATGCAATTACTTGTGATACGCCGTCACGTTTAGAATGTCCTCGGCGCGCTTGACCTGCTCATCGGTTGGCGTCGGAACGCCTTCCAGCGGGTAGGGGATGCCGAGCTTCTGCCACTTCGATACACCCAGCGTGTGGTACGGCAGAATTTCCACACGGCTGACAGTCTTGAGGCTTGCGATAAAGTCGCTCATCTTGCGCAGGTCGTTCTCGTCGTCGGTCACACCCGGCACGAGGACGTGGCGAATCCACATTTCCTTGCCGTTGTCGGACAGATAGCGCGCCATGTCGAGGATGTTCGCGTTATCTTTGCCGGTCAGCTCCACATGCAGCTTGCTGTCGAACTGCTTCAGGTCGAGCATGAACAGGTCGGTCAGGCTCATCAGCTCATTGAAGCGGTCGAGCCACTCCGGGTCGCGGCGGAAGGGCTGACCTGCCGTGTCCACGCAGGTGTGCACGCCCTCTTTCTTCATCAGCCGGAAGAACTCGGTCACAAAGTCCAGCTGCACCAGCGGTTCGCCGCCGGAAACGGTGATGCCGCCGTTGTTCTTCCAGTAAGGCTTATAGCGAATTGCCTTGTCGAACAGCTCGCGTGCGGTCATTTCCTTCGTTTGGCTGATGGACGAAGGGCACCATGTATCGGGGTTATGGCAGAATTTGCAGCGCAGCGCACAGCCGTAGAGGAAAACGGCGCAGCGAACGCCGGGACCATCCACCAGCGCGAAAGATTCAAACGAATGAATACGTCCCTTGATGTTGGGATTCGGATTGCTCATGTTTCTAAACTCCTTGCGAGGGATTCGGGCGGATAATCCGCCACCTCTATTATACCCGAAAAAGCGCGCCTGTAAACAGGAAAAGCCGTTTTTTCGGGGAAATTCGTGCCTCTGGACAGAAAAAACCCGGCGGAAGTTGCCGTCCGCCGGGTGAAGGTTTCCAACAGGGGATTACATGCGGGTGTGGCAGGTACGGGCGATAACGTCCAGCTGCTGCTCACGGGTCAGGTCGATGAACTTCACGGCATAGCCGGAAACACGGATGGTGAAGTTCGCGTATTCTTCCTTCTCCGGATGCTCCATGGCGTCCAGCAGCTTTTCCTTGCCGAACACGTTCACGTTCAGGTGATGCGCACCCTGATCGAAGTAGCCGTCCATGACCTGCACGAGGTTGTTCACGCGCTCGCCGGCAGCATGGCCCAGCGCATCGGGGTTGATGGTCTGGGTGTTGGAGATGCCGTCCAGCGCCCAGTGATAGGGCAGCTTCGCGGTGGAGTTCAGGGACGCAACCAGACCATTCTGCTCCGCGCCGTAGGAGGGGTTCGCACCGGGCGCGAGGGGCGTCCAAGCGCGGCGGCCGTCAGGCGTAGAACCGGTGGCCTTGCCGTATACGACGTTGGAGGTGATGGTCAGGATGGAAGTGCTGGGCTCGGAATTGCGGTAGGTGTGATGCTTCTTCACCATGTCGATGAAGGTCTTCAGCAGCCACTTGGCGATGTCGTCCGCACGGTCGTCGTCGTTGCCGTACTTCGGGAACTCGCCCTCGGTCTTGTAGTCGTAAACCATGCCGGATTCGTCGCGGATAGCGGTGACCTTGGCATACTTCAAAGCGCTGATGGAGTCAACGCAGTGAGAGAAGCCAGCGATACCGGTCGCGAAGGAGCGCTTCACATGGGTATCGATCAGCGCCATTTCAGCCGCTTCGTAGTAGTACTTGTCGTGCATGTAGTGGATCAGGTTCAGCACGTTGACATACAGGCCAGCCAGCCAGTCGAGCATACGCAGGTAAGCGGGCTTGACGATGTCCCAAGTCAGTTCATCGGTGGTGATGGGCGCGTAGCAGGGACCAACCTGGGTCTTCAGCTTCTCGTCCATGCCGCCGTTGATGGCGTACAGCAGCGCCTTCAGCAGGTTCGCGCGAGCGCCGAAGAACTGCATCTCCTTGCCGGTCTGGGTAGCAGACACGCAGCAGCAGATGGAGTAGTCGTCGCCCCAGACGGGCTTCATCACGTCATCGTTCTCATACTGGATGGAAGAGGAGACGATGGAGATGTGCGCCGCGTACTTCTTGAAGGCTTCCGGCAGACGGGAGGTGTACAGAACGGTCATGTTGGGTTCCGGAGACGGGCCCATGTTTTCCAGCGTGTGCAGGAAACGATAGTCGTTCTTGGTGACCATGGAACGGCCGTCCAAACCAGTGCCGCCGACTTCCAGCGTCGCCCAGACGGGGTCGCCGGAGAACAGCTCCTGATAGGAGGTGATGCGGGCAAACTTGACCATACGGAACTTCATGACGATGTGGTCAACCAGCTCCTGCGCCTCGGCCTCGGTGATGACGCCGTTTTCGAGGTCACGCTCGACATAAATGTCGAGGAAGGTGGAGATACGGCCGACAGACATGGCAGCGCCGTTCTGGGTCTTGATGGCGGCCAGATAGCCGAAGTACAGCCACTGGAACGCTTCGTGCGCGTTGCTGGCGGGCTTGGAGATGTCGTAGCCGTAGGACGCGGCCATGACCTTCATGTCCTTCAGGGCGTTCACCTGCAGGGTGATTTCCTGACGCTGACGGATGACGTCGTCGGTCATCGTGCCGTCGCCGCAGTTGGCGAAATCATGCTGCTTTTCAGCAATCAGCACGTCGATGCCGTACAGCGCAACACGGCGATAGTCGCCCACGATACGGCCGCGGCCATAGGTGTCCGGCAGACCGGTGATGATGTGGGACTTGCGGGCCGCGCGCATTTCAGGCGTGTACGCCATGAAGACCGCGTCGGAGTGCGTCAGGTGATATTCGGTGAAGATCTTGTGCAGTTCGGGAGCGGGGGTGTAGCCGTTCTCGGTGCAGGACTGTTCCGCCATGCGGATGCCGCCGAAGGGCATGAAGGCGCGCTTCAGGGGCTTGTCCGTCTGAAGACCCACGACCTTCTCCAGATCCTTCAGGTCTTCGTCGATGTAGCCGGGCTTATGGGAAGTCAGGGTAGAAACAATCTCGGTGTCCATATCCAGGACGCCGCCCTTGGCGCGTTCTTCCTTCTGCAGCTTTTGCAGAGCGCCCCACAGCTTGTCGGTCGCTTCGGTCGGGCCGACCAGGAAGGATTCGTCACCGTCGTAAGGCTTATAGTTCTTCTGGATAAAGTCGCGAACGTTGACTTCTTCCTTCCAGATGGAACCCTTGAAGCCATTCCACTGCTCAAAATTGTACATGATGGTTGACCTCCTGATGTTGAAATGTGTGCCGGAAACCGGCGAATGAACGCCGCCGTCCCCAAATCATCCGCGTGGATGGGGGTCAGTAGGGAACTGCTTCCGAACCACAGATATTCTATCACAAGATGTTGTATAATGCAATAGGCAAAATCACAAAACGCGCAAAAAATCGACAACTTCATGAAAAGCCTTACAAACCCTTGAAAATGGCGGGTTTTCGCCTGATGTACCAAGAATGCGGGCGAAAGAATGCCGCTTTCGCGGATGAAAGCGGTACACTATATCTTGTGGTGTTGATGGCGCGGACAAACAAGGACTGTATCCACGGCAGAAAGAAAAATTGCAGCAAAACCTTCATTCGGGCATGGTTTTGCGCCGCTTCGGGCATACTGCGGTCGATGAAACGCAAGGGAGGTTTTGCGCATGTTTGCAACAATGCTGGTCGTCATCCAGCTGGTGGTGTCGGTGGTGGTCGGACTGTACTTTTTCCGGCAGCTGCGCCAGTCGCGGCAGAAAGAGCCGGCGCACGGGCGGGAGAGCAACCGCGAAATGGAGCGGATGCGCCACCTGCGGTCGATTCACCTGTCAGAGCCGCTGGCGGAAAAGGTGCGCCCGACGAAAATGAGTGACGTGATTGGTCAGGAGGATGGCATTCGCAGCCTGAAGGCGATTCTTTGCGGCGCGAATCCGCAGCATGTGCTGATTTACGGCCCGCCCGGCATCGGCAAGACCTGCGCGGCGCGGCTGGTGCTGGAGGCGGCGAAGCAGTCGCAGGGGACGCCTTTCCGCGAGGATGCGCCGTTCATCGAGGTGGATGCGACGTGCGTGCGCTTTGATGAACGCGCGATTGCCGACCCGCTCATCGGCAGTGTTCATGACCCGATTTATCAGGGCGCGGGGCAGCTGGGCGCACAGGGCGTGCCGCAGCCCAAGCCCGGCGCGGTCACCAAAGCGCATGGCGGGGTACTGTTTCTGGATGAAATCGGCGAACTGCATCCGGTGCAGATGAACAAGCTGCTGAAGGTGCTGGAGGATCGCCGCGTGATGCTGGACAGCGCGTATTATAATCCGGATGACGCGACGATTCCGCGCTATATCCACGACATTTTCCACAATGGGCTTCCGGCGGATTTTCGGCTTGTCGGCGCAACGACGCGCAGTCCGTCAGAAATCAGCCCCGCTCTGCGCTCGCGGTGCATGGAAGTCTTTTTCCGTGCGCTGACACCGGAAGAAATTGCCCTGATTGCCTCCGGCGCAGCGGAACGCGCGGGCTGCGCGATGGCGAAGCAGGAGGCGGAAACCATCGGGCGCTATGCCGCCTGCGGACGCGACGCGGTGAATATTGTGCAGATGTGCGCGGGACTGGCGCAAATGGACGAGCGCACGATGATTCTGCCAGAGGACGTGGCGTGGGTGGTGCAGAGCGGGCATTACACCATCCACGCCCAGCAGAAGGCGGATGTCTCGAACCGCGTTGGCGTGGTGCATGGGCTGGCGGTATATGGCGAAAATCAGGGCGCGCTGCTGGATTTGGAGGCGGTCGCGACGCCGGGACACGGCGAAATCACCGTGACGGGCATTATTGATGAGGAAGAAATCGGGCAGGAGGGGCACAAGATGCGCCGCCGCTCGACGGCACACGGCGCGGCGGAGAATGTCCGCACACTGCTGAAAAGCCTCGGATACACACTGGAAAACACCGATTTGCACATCAATTTTCCCGGTGGAATGCCCGTTGACGGCCCGTCGGCAGGCGTCGCGATGGCGGTCGCTGCGGTCAGCGCGCTGACCGATACGCCAGTGGAAGGCACGATGGCGGTCACGGGTGAAATTACCGTGCAGGGGAAAGTGAAGGCGGTCGGCGGCGTACCGCAGAAGGTGGAGGCCGCGTGTCAGGCAGGGCTGCTGCGCGTGCTGATTCCCAAGGAGAACGACGCGGAGACGCTGCATATCGCGGGCATTGATGTGCAAGGAATTGACGATGTGCATCAGGCGCTGTCAGCAATGCTTGTGCACACAAAGACGGCGAAGAAGCTGATTCACAGTCCACTGCCGATGACGGAGAAGGTCGCCGCGGCTGCTGCAGAACCCAGTGCGTGACGCAGAACGACGAAAAATTTACATTCTCGCAGAAAAAAATCGTTACATCATATGTTTTTTCGCTTGTCAAACCGTGGCGGAATATGTATACTATATCTTTGCCGGACGGGAAGCGCCGTTCGAGCGTGGACGCGGCATGATACGCTCTGGTTCGCCGCGTCCGATGAGGAGGAACTATGCCCAGAAAGAAAACCAATCTGACGATGCCGGTGCTGGCGCTGCGGGGGCTGATGGTATTCCCGCACATGGTGCTGCACTTTGACGTCGGCCGCCCGAAGTCTGTCGCCGCTCTGCAGGAAGCGATGATGAATGACCAGAAGATTTTCCTCGTGGCGCAGAAGGATGTGGATGACCCAGACCCTACCCCGGAAAATTTGTGCACCGTCGGCACAATCGCCAATATTCGGCAGGTGATGAATCTGCCCGGCGACAGCCTGCGTGTGCTGGTGGAGGGTGAAACGCGCGGCGAATTGACTACTGTGACGCAGGAAGAACCGTTCCTGCTGGGACGCATCCACCTGCCGAAAGTGACCGCGCCGGAGGACGAAATGGAGCTGGCGGCGCTGGTGCGCACGGCGAAGGATTATTTTGATGCCTATGCCCGCGCGAGCCAGCGAGTCAGCCAGGAGACGATTGCGTCCATCCGGGATGTGGATGACGCCGAGCAGATTGCTGACCTGATTGCCGCAAATATCCTGACGAAGCTGGAAGATCGCCAGCAGATTCTGGAAGAATTCGATATTCAGCGCCGTCTGGAACGCCTCTGCACCATTTTGAGCCGCGAAATTGAACTGACCGGCGTGGAAAAGCAGGTGCAGGAGCGCGTCAAGAAACAGATTGACAAAAATCAGAAGGATTATTATTTGCGCGAGCATATGAAGGCCATCCAGACCGAACTGGGCGATACCGACGCGACGGATGTGGAGGAGCTTCGCGAACGCGCCAAGAATACGCCGCTGAACGACGAAGCGCGTCAACGCGTGGACAAGGAGCTGGAGCGCCTGTCCCGGATGACGCCCGGCACACCGGAAGTCGGCATGTCCCGGACGTATATCGAGTGGATTCTCGACCTGCCGTGGGGCAAGCAGACGACTGATAATCTGGATTTGAAGCGCGCGCGGAAGGTGCTGGCGCAGGATCACTACGGGCTGGAGAAGGTCAAGGAGCGCATCGTCGAATATCTGGCGGTGCTCAAGCTCAAGCAGGATATGCGCGGCCCGATTCTGTGCTTCGTCGGCCCGCCCGGCGTGGGCAAAACGTCCATCGTTCGCGCAATCGCCAAGGCAGTTGGGCGGCAGTTCGTGCAGGTGTCGCTCGGCGGCGTGCGTGACGAGGCGGAAATCCGCGGCCATCGCCGGACATATATCGGCGCGATTCCGGGGCGGATTATCTCCGGCATGAAGCAGGCAGGCACGATGAACCCGGTATTCCTGTTCGACGAAATCGACAAGATGAGCCACGATTTCCGCGGTGACCCTGCCAGCGCCATGCTGGAGGTGCTCGACGGCGAACAGAACGGCGCATTCCGCGACCACTATCTCGAACTGCCCTTCGACCTCAGCCGCGTCATGTTCATCACCACCGCCAACAGCATCGACACCATCCCCACGCCGCTGCTCGACCGCATGGAGGTTATCGAAGTGCCGTCGTACACGGAAGAGGAGAAGCTGCAAATCGCCAAGCGCCACCTTTTGCCCAAGCAGGTGAAAGAACACGGGCTGGATGCCGGGACGGTGAAAATCAGCGACCGCGTGATGCGCAGCCTGATTGAGGGCTACACACGCGAAGCCGGCGTCCGCACGCTGGAACGTACGATTGCCAAGGTCATCCGCAAGGCCGCCGTGACGATGCTCGACGAGGGCGAAACCGAAGTTACCGTGACCGAAAAGGTGCTGCACCAGTACCTCGGCGCGCCGCGTTTCACCCGCGAACTGCCGGAGAAAGAGCCGCGCGTGGGCATTGTCAACGGTCTTGCGTACACCACCGTCGGCGGCGAAACGCTGGAAGTCGAGTGCCTGACCATGCCCGGCAAGGGCGGTCTGCGCCTGACGGGACAGCTTGGCGACGTGATGAAGGAATCCGCCGAAGCCGCGTTCTCCTACGTTCGCGCGCACTGCGCTGATTTGGGACTGGCAGATGATTTCTACAAAGATGTTGATATCCACATCCATGTGCCGGAAGGCGCTGTGCCGAAGGATGGCCCATCCGCGGGTGTGACGATGGCGACGGCGCTGGTGTCTGTGCTGACGGGGATTCCCGTGCGCAATGATGTGGCGATGACGGGGGAAATTACCCTGCGCGGGCGTGTGCTGCCGATTGGCGGATTGAAGGAAAAGACGCTGGCTGCGTATCGGGCGGGGATTACGACGCTGATTATTCCGAAGGAAAATCAGAAGGATTTAGAAGAGATTCCGCCGCATGTGCTGAGTCAGTTTAAGATTGTGTGCGTGGAGCAGATTGAGCAGGTGCTGGAAAATGCGCTGGTGAGGATGCCGGAAAAACGGAAGAGTTAAGGGCAGAAAGCGGATAAGCACGCGGAAAAAGTAGGGAAGTGCGACCAACTCAATCGCGCGAAGGGGTCAAGGGGCAATGCCCCTTGCGGAGTCCAGAGGCGGGGCAGCGCCCCAACTGTTCCTCGTCTGACCAATCCAAAAGGAAAAGTCAACAAGGCGCAGGCAGCGAAGCGTCCCTGCCAGTAACTTCGCGCTTCCTCAGAAGCGCCTCCCAACTTGCTCTTTCAACTTGCCGCACATTGTCGCGCCCATTGGCGCGACCGAGCATCCGGAACACCAAAAGAAGTCGCACATCCCCCAAAAGCCACTCATACCCCAAAAGGAGATACGAAATTGGAAATCAAAAAAGCAGAATTTATTACCTCTATGGCGCAGTACGGGAAATTCGAGGGCGTCGGACTGCCGCAGATTGCCGTCGCCGGAAAATCCAACGTCGGCAAAAGCAGCCTCATCAATAAGCTCTGCAACCGCCGTTCCCTCGCGCGCACGTCCCAAACGCCCGGAAAAACCCGGCTCATCAACGCCTTCCTGCTCAACGACAGCTTCCATTTGATTGACCTGCCCGGCTACGGCTTCGCAAAGGTCGATAAGCAGGAAAAACTCCGCTGGGGCAAAATGATGCAGGATTACTTCGAGCAGTCCGATGAACTGCGCCACGTCCTGTGCCTTGTGGATATCCGCCACGAGCCGACCGAGGACGATAAGCAGATGAACCTCTTCCTCCGCCAGATGGGCATCCCGTTCACCGTGATTGCCACCAAGGCGGACAAGATCAGCCGCGGCGCACGACAGAAGCAGCTTGCGCCTATCTGCCGCGCCCTGCTTGTGCTCGTCATCAATGAAGTTATTGATACCATAGCAGCTACCGCCAAGGCAGGTATGCGGTGTATCACCCTCAGGGCCGATCGGGAGCAGCGTCATGCCAACTTTCCCAGCGACCTTGGACTTCTCTTCATCATTGGAAGTTTTCCAGAAATGTACCCAGTCACGCAGAATGAGCGCCTTTCCTTCCAGGAAGACCTGCTCGCTCTCCGTTTCAGCATAAGTCGTAATGCCGGAGGGCGCATAATTCTGAGCAAGATCTGCCATGATCTTTGTAGCTTCTACGATCTTTGGGGAGTTTGCCTGCGGGTTGCCATCTGCATCAAACAGATCTGCACCGTTGTTCCAGATGAACTCGCACCAGTTGCAGACCAGAGACTCGCCCTGTGCCGCCTGGAACACTGCCAGATATTCCACACCGTTGACACCAACTGCCTGGTCCGCAAGTTCCATCCAGCCCTCATAGGTAGTCGGAACTTCTGCACCGATCTCTTCCAGTACGTCTTTCCTGTAAAAAAGCATACTGCCATTGGTCAGGCCGGGCATCGCAACGAGCTCGCCATTGTACGACATCTGTTCACGTGTAGACGGCAGCAGATTTTCAATCTCAGATCCCGAGAAATATTCGCCGAAATCCGTAAGCCATCCCGCCGCCGCAAACTCTGTGACATATGTACCATCAAGATTGAATACATCTACACTGGTATCTCCGACTGCCAGCTTGTTTACGAGATCATCATGCACGGTCGTTGTATCCTGCGGAAGGATCAAAAACTCTACATAGTACTTGACCTGGCTTTCATTATAGGCATCAACCACCGGCTGATATCCCGCGACCAACCCTTGATCAAGCAAATAAGTGATCTTAGTACGCCCATCTGCATTCGCGACAGAGTCCTTTGAAGTGTCTGATGTTCCAGTCTGGGATGATGTGCCGTCCGCCGTGGGCTGGTTCCCTGCACACGCAGTCAGAGAAACCAGGGTCAAAAGCACCAGAAGCAAGCTGAGCGCAATTCGGCATTGTTTTGCCATATTCTTTTCCTCCTAATATTTTAGTTTTTTCTATGTTGACCTCCCGTACGCGAAGGTTAACATTTTGCAGGAAAACGTTTTCCTATCTGTTCAAATATATGCCCTGTCGAAACAGGGCGTATATATTTTAGGGAATGATCCGTTTTGTACTACTTCGACGGATGATCTTGTGCGGCAAATAAATCGGCTCCAGAGACACTTTTTCCGCGTTCATCTGTTCGAACAACGTCTTTGCGGCCTGCGCGCCCTCGTCAAAGTATGAGATGCGGACCGTAGATAACGCCGGCGCAAAATACTGTGTCAACTCCAGGTCGTCAAATCCCATTACGGAAATCTCATCCGGAACTGGAATTTGCACTGTGCGTAAGAATTGAATGGCTCCAAACGCTATCAAATCACTACAGGCCATCACCGCAGTCGGCAATACCTCGTTTTCTTCGTAGATCTTCTTCATACACCTGTTGCCCGACTCAAAGGAAAATTCTCCATATTCGATGTAAGCGTCCGGCACCTGAATTGCATTTTCCTCAAGCGCCTTTTGATACCCGATTAAGCGCTTTTTACCGGATGAATAATCATCCTTTCTGCCGCCAATAAATGCAATCCTCCGATGTCCGTTATTGATCAGAAACGTCACTGCCTCGTAAACCGCCTGTATATTATCGTGTGCTACAGTCGGAAGCTGTCCGGTCTGACCGGACGCTTCCTGTGTTACCAGCAGAACAGGAAAATCTTTTGCTTTCATCAGGGACACAAGACTATCATCAACGTCTACGCCGGCAAACAGCAGACCGTCTATACTTTTACTACTTAATACCTCCAGCAGCGCCAGTTCTTTTTCCTTCGTACCGCCCGACTCGCAGACCATCAGCGTGTATCCTTCTTTTTGGCAGACGCTGTTGATTCCCTTGGTCAGCGCGCCAAACACTGTATTGGAGATATCCGGGATAATCAGGCCAATCATTTTACTCTGCTTCGTCACTAGGCCCTTGGCCATGGAGTTCGGCTGAAAACCACTCTCCTTAATGATCGCCCGGACCCTCTGTTCGATCTCTGGACTGACTGACTTAGACTGATTGATCACTCTAGATACTGTTGCCACGGATACATTGGCCTTTTTTGCTATGTCTCGAATCGTCATTTAGCGTCTCCTTTGAAAGGATTTTTATTTACCAGCTGCCGCTTCCTTCATCTGCGACAGGACCTTTTGCCGTGCCTGTTCCATGTACGCCATGACCTGCTGATACTTTGGTTCTTCCGCTTTCGGTGCAAGGTCACGGATATATTTCTCTGTGCATTCGATCAGGTCCAGAACAGTCTGCGCATTCTCCGCGCTGAATCTCCGCACACCGTCAATCAGGCACGAAACCGGGCTCGTATGCGCTGCAATCAGTTCAGGAGTGTTCTCATACTGGCCGCGCACACGCAGCGCGATCCACGAAGGCTCAGTGATCTTGCAGATAAAACCACCGGACTTCTCTCCCAGAAATGAGTCAAGATCCAGCATTTCACGGATCTCTCCGTTTACGATCAGCTCCAGCTTGGTCACAGGAAGCGTCACACTCGCCAGATCCCAATCGATCTTCACTTCCGCGCCGCCTCCAGGCAATTCCAAGTCCTCGCCCATTGTGCGCCCATTGGCTTTAAAGCAGATCAGTGGACCATACGTTGCAAAAGTATTGCCAAAACGAATGGAATCCTTCCACTCGTCGTATGTATATGCTCCGGCATGAACCATGGAATAGGTTCTGGACGTACCAATTGCCGTTGTTGCGCTCATCTTATCCGAACCGCCCACGACCGGCAGACGATAACCGCAGTTCAGATAACGGTACCAGTCGGACATGGCATATGGATTGATCCCAGCATTCCGGTCATCCCAGGAAACCATCTCCGCCGCATCGATCTGCCCAAGCACTATCGCCGCTGCCTCCTGCTGCGGGCAGGAGAAATGCG
>ENA-OOZT01001071-OOZT01001071.1-human-gut-metagenome-genome-assembly--contig:-NODE-1071-length-19960-cov-5.172670_pt1 | contig 19960 bp, 10 predicted proteins | sample MGYA00241192_ERZ501407 | MGnify/ENA primary metagenome ERZ501407 (study PRJEB25962, sample SAMEA2042911) | human gut metagenome | biome: human gut; feature: human-associated habitat; material: faeces...
CAGAGGTCGGTGCTTTTTTCATGCGGATACCTTGCACCATATCGAAAAACGGCCGTCCGGTGATATCGTTGAGAAGTAGAAATAATGACAAAAATCATTTAACAGAAATGGTCGAAAAATGGTATCATTACATAAATGACAAGACATTCGCCCGGTGAAAAGAAATGACGGTCGAACTGCTGAAGGGGAGAGGTAAATTGAGACGTTTATTGTGCAGTCTGCTGGCGGCCTTGATGCTGCTGCCGTGGGTGATGCAGGGGGCATGGGCCGCCGGCGGCACTCGGGAGGTCAAGAGTCGTGAGATCGCCGTGGTGTTCGACAACTCCGGCTCCATGTATGACGCCGGGAATACGGCGTGGTGCGGGGCGGGATACGCCGTGGAGGTGTTCGCCGCCATGATGAACGAGAAAGACCGGCTCAGCGTCTATCCCATGTGGCCGGTGGAGGCCGGAGGGAAGAAGTATTCCAGCAGCAGCCCCCTGACGGTGACGCCCGCAGACGATCTGTCGGTGATCCGGGATATGTACACGCCGGAGGCGTGGAATACCCCCATCGAGACCATTACCGCCGCCAGTCAGGGCTTGGCCTCCTCACAGGCCGATGAGAAATGGCTCATCGTGCTGACAGACGGTGATACCTTCTTTGAAAACGGCGAGTCCATGAACGGCAGCAAGACGGAGGAGCGTTTGGAGGAGGAGCTGACCCGCTGCAATGCCGCAGAGAACGTGATGTATTTGGGCATCGGCTCTGTAGCTGTGATGCCGAAGGTCAGCGCAGGGAAGAACGTCTATTATGCCGACAAGGCCACGACCACGGCGGAGATCCTCACGAAGCTGACTGCCATGAGCAATATGATCTTCGGCCGTGATGAGCTAAAGCTCTCCGGCGACACGCTGGAGTTTGATCTGCCCATGAGCAAGCTCATCCTGTTTGTGCAGGGCAGTGGTGTGGGTGATGTGACACTCACCGGCTCCGAGGGCAAGCAGCTCAACGCTGTCAGCCAATACGCCCCCTCCTATGGCACCCGTGGCGCCGGGCTTGATTATGCGGGAGTCTGTGCGGTGGATACGAGCCTGCAGGGCGTGGTGGCCACCTATGAGGACTGCGACGCCGGGACCTACCAGCTGTCTTACAGCGGCAGCGTCACCAGCGTGGGCGTTTACTATGAGCCGGACGTGGAGCTCTCCGCCTTTCTGGCGGACGAGGACGGCCAGCCGGTGGATATGGATGCCCTATATCCCGGTACATACCGCTTGTGCTACGGGCTGGCGGATAAGAACGGAAACCTGACCAACTCCAAGCTGCTGGGCGAGACGCACTATTCCGTCCACTATGATATCAACGGCGAGGAGCAGACGCTGGAGAGCGACGAGAGCGGCTGGGTAGAGGTGACGCTGGGCAGCAGCGACCACCTGAACGCAGACCTGTCCGCCACCTATCTGAACGGCTACCGTATCGAAAAGGACAACGCCGGCTTAGGCTGGCCGCTGGATGGCCTTACGCCCACGGCGCATCCCACCAGCCGGATCGAACTGAAGCTGGAGGCACCGCAGACCTATGTGGTGCGCTCTCAGCTGGAGGAGGCGCAGCCTCTCACCGCTACGCTGCTGCTGGATGGTCAGCCCATGCCCGCAGAGCTGCTGGCTCAGACAGAGGTCACAGTGGATGGTGAACTGGACTGCACCGTCACGCCCAACGGCGATGGCACCTACACCATCCGACTCTCACCGGAGCAGAGTGCCGCAGACGGCCTTCGGCGGATCACGGTGCAGGCCTCCGGAACGGATGAATACGGCGAGCCGTATCAGATCACAGCGGAGCATAAGCTGGAGCTGGCCAAGTACCCACAGTGGGTACGCATCGCCGTCATTACGCTGACCGGCCTGCTGCTGCTGATGCTGTTCCTGCTGTTCATGGGGATGAAGGTGCTGCCCAGGAAGATCCGGGTATCCAAGACCAACTTCACCGTGGGAGCTACGGCGGTGTCCGGTTCGGCCCGCACGGAGTTCTCTGGCGGCGGCAAGAAGAAGGGACGCCTCTCCATCACATCCCCCAAGTATACGGCCAATCCTCTGGCCAAGTGCGGCATGGTGCTGGAGCTGGAGGCGGTGGACAACCGCTGGACCCGTCCCGCTGACCGCAAGGCCAAGGTCACGGCGGTGTCCGCCGTCAACGGCAGCGCCGTTGGCTCCATCAAGGTGGGCACGCTGGTGTTTAACCGTGACCCCGCCACCGGCAAGCTGGTGAGCACCAAAAAGACGGCCACCACGGAGATCGGCAACAACCGGGCCTGCAACGTCAGCGGTCAGGTGCTGGACAGCACCGGCATCCCCGTCCCCATGGGCTTGGGCGTAACATTGAAATTCAGCAAATAAAAGAGAGACAAACCATATATAGAATGATTCGGAGGTAGCAACATGGCAAAGGAACGCATCAAGGAAAATGTGATCGACGCCCCGACTCTGTTTGTGGGTGTTGGCGGCACCGGATGCCGCATCGTCCGGCGTGTGGCGGAGATGTGCCGTCCCGGCGAACGGGAGAACGTCAACTTTGTCTGTCTGGACACCAATGTCAACGATCTGGCCAGCGTGTCCGGCAGCAGGAGCCACATCTACACCGTCCAGACGTCCAACACTCAGACGGTGGGCAACTATCTGGATTACGATGCAGACGCACTGAACAACTGGTTTCCCAAGAACGCCGTCCTGTACGACAAGACGGTGTCCGAGGGTGCCGGACAGGTCCGGGCCATCTCCCGTCTGGCCCTGAACTCCACCATTAAGACCGGCCGCATCCGCCCGCTGTTGGACGCCGTGGACGACCTGTTCCGCAAGAGCGGCAAGGAGATGAAGCAGGCCATGCGTGCCGTCATCGTCTCCACGGCCTCCGGCGGTACCGGCTCCGGTATCCTGCTGCCGCTGGCCATGTATCTGCGGGACTATGTCAAGGATAAGTACCCCAACACCAGCCTGATCGTCCGCTCCCTGATCCTTCTGCCGGAGACACTGGACAGCGTCATCGACTCCAACACTGAGCGGGAGAGCCAGCGCCGCAACGCCTATGCCACCATCAAGGAGATCAACGCCTTCATGATGAAGGGCTCCGGCTTCTTCGATATCGACGAGGATCTGCGCCGCTACAACAGACTGCACGTGGACTTTGCCAATCCCGGCACCGATGAGATGAAATCCCTGAGCCTGCTGCCCTTTGATTTCTGCTTCCTGATGGATGGCCAGAACGCCGAGGACAGCACGCTGGTCAGCACCATGCAGTATGAGATCCAGGCGGCGCAGGCCCTGTATGAGCAGAACATCGGCCCCATGCAGAAGAAGGCCTTCTCCGTGGAGGATAACATCATCAAGGAGATGTCCAACCCCGGCAACTATGGCCGCAACCGCTTCGGCGGCATCGGCGCCGGCGTTATCCGCTACCCCTATGAGGAGATCGCCGACTACATCGCCTATGACTGGGCGCTGGACAGCATCGGCGGCGAGGGCGAGGCAGCCAAGTGGTCCAAGTATGACAACGCCTTTGAGGTGAAGCTGCGTGAGGCCCGGAAGAAGGGCCTGTCCGCCACCGAGGCCCCCACTCGTGCCGAGGTGTATACCGAGAAGATGAACACCGCTACCGATAACTTCACCAAGGACCTGCGGGCCAAGTTCACCCGCATTGCGCCCCAGCTGCTGGAGTCCTATTTTATGGCGCTGGCAAACCGGATGCACGAGGCCCTGAACGAGGATACCGGCATCAACGCTACCCGCAGCGCCGCCAACAGTCTGGCGGAGGAGATCGACTATCAGCACACCGAGGGCGAAAAGGGCAAGGCCCGTGACAACCTGGGGATGCTGCGTGACTACGAGGCCATGATGCGCATCAACGCCCGCAAGGTGTCCGAGGGCGTGGCAGAGGCCATCTTCGTCAACGAGACCAAGACCATCAATGAGAAGAAGCCCTATACCATCGAGGCGATCCTCCGCAACAGCTTCGGTGAGATTTTCCATCCCAATGCCGTGCGCTATATGCTGTATATGCTGGAGCACCGCTTTGCCGAGAAGATCCAGACTACGCAGAATCGTCTGAATAACGAGATCATCCCCAATCTGGAGACCTATGCACCCGATGCCAACGAGACGGGTATGTTCGACGTGAAGTTCAACGGCAAGAAGAAGGAGCGCAATCTGGACGAGCTGTGCGCCGCCGAAAAGGCCGGCGATGCCAACCCCAATCTGCTGGAGAAGCTGGGCGGCTATGAGAAGATCTATGCCAAGCTGAACGAGTTCTTCCCCGACTACTTTGCCACCATCACCGATTTCGGCAATCTGACTGCGGAGCTGGAGGCCTATAAGTTCGGCTACGAGTATGTCAAGGATCTGTCCGCCATGTTCGAGCGCTTTTATCGCACCTTCGGCGAAAAGGTCACCTCTCTGGTGCGCCGTCAGGACGATCTGGCCGACAGCCTGAAGTTCACCAAGGGCGACTCCGTCTTTAACGTCTGTGCCTCCCGTGAGATGCTGCAGGAGCTGTCCCGCAGCACCCGCAAGCAGGGGGAGGAGGGCGCTCTGCTGGATTCGGAGCTGAATGGCCGCATCTTCGATGCCATCAAGGCCAACGTGGCCTTTGAGCGGGAGATCCGTTCTGCCGATATCGTGGAGGAGGATCGCCGCATCGACGTGTTTGACGAGATCCTGCTGGATTACTTCCGGGATACCGTCCGCCGGGACTGCAAGGCCATCGACATGAACATCATCCGGGCCATCGCTATGGAGAACCGTCTGAAGGCCCGTCTGAAGATGCGGGAAGAGGGCGACGGCGACGGCACCATGTTCGATACCGTCACCCGTGAGGATAACCTCCACTACATCCGTAAGATCATCGCCATGGGCGAGCGCCTGTCCGCCCCCGGCATCCAGCGCATCAACAACGAGGAGCCCCGTGAGGTGAAGCTCTGCGCCTATAACAAGTCCCTGTGCGATATGCGGGAGTACCGCATCGGTGATCTGCTGATGAAGGGCGACGCCGTGGACACCGTGTCCCGCTACGAGCTGCACTTCTTCAACGCCCTGTACAATCTGACCCCCGACAAGCTGAACAAGTTCGCCAGCCCCTCCCGCACGGAGACCCGTGACAAGACTGCCGGCCTCTATCAGAAGGCCTATATGGCCTATGCCAAGCACATCGGGCCGGATTCTACCAAGAATATCATGATCTCCACCCACATCGACAAGCGTTGGGATTCCATCGCCGTCATGCCGGAGATCGACTTCGACTTCCAGAACCGCCAGATCATGAAGATCCATCAGGCCATGATCTACGGGCTGGTGTACGATGCCATCAAGTACGTCAATCTCTCCCATGCCGCCGCCGGGAAGCGTGTGTATAAGTACGAAAATTCCGATGAGCGCATGGTGGACATGATCGTCTCCAACGGCACCCTCTGCGACGAATTCTATGAGATTCTGGATGCCCTATACATCAATTCCGCCGTGGTGGAGGATATCGAGGTCATCAAGCGCAAGCGCCGGACCAAGGACGTGGTGCGCAATTCCAACTACTCCGACACCGCCTTTGCCCACGCCGTCCGCAAGTTCTCCATTGACATCCTCCACGAGGGTCCTGCCAGCCTCTTTGAGATCCCGCTGGCCTACTATACCTCTCTGCCCAACAGCCAGCGCTTTGTGGCGGAGATCACCGCACTGGTGGAGGCCGTGGTCAAGACTCTCAGCGACGAGCTTTATATGTGGGAGCGTCCCGACGATGCCAAGTTCATCCTGTGCGACGTGCTGAAGGAGCAGTTCGTGCTGCTGATGGAAAATTATCGCAAGACGCCCCAGTTTGAGCGGAGCCGCAACGCCGAGGACAATCTGGTGATCTCCATTGTCTACCGCAAGATCAAGGAGACCATCGAGGAGACGCCGGAGCCCGACGATTTCGAGGCCACGCTGGAGATGCTGCAGAAGCTGATGCATGACTGATTGGTCAGATAGATATCTGCACGAACAGGAGAACGGAGGAAACGAATTTGTTCACTGTTATCATTGCGGAAAAAGAGCATATCGATCGGATCAGGGAGTATGACATTTTCCTCAGCCCCTTTGCCGACCACCGGCACATTGCCCTGTGCCGGTGGTATCCGGAAAAGGATACGATGGCCGAGGCGGTGCCGGAGCTGCGGGAGACCGTGGCCCGTGAAAAAACGTGGCGTGCGCTGATCCTCACCACCGGTGAGGGCCTGACGTACCGCAATCCCTTTGACTTGGTGCCGTTTGAGCCGCCGCAGAAGGAGTGGGAGGAGCCGCTGGAGGAATATCTGCCCCGGCTGCGTCAGGTGAAGCTGGCGGCCTTTGACGCTGCGGCGGAGAAGCCCCTGACGAAGCTGGTGACCCACCTGTGCCGCCAGCCGCTGGTGCAGGCGGGACGCAACGGCGTGGGGGAGAGTGACCCGGAGTTTGCCGAGTATCAGCTGGAGGCCCAGTATAAGCAGCAGCTCCGCAGCCGCATCACCGCCAACGAGAGACTGGACATCTCCCTGCCATCGGAGGTGATCTGCGTAGCCCGACGCACCTATACCCAGCGCAGCGAGGAGATCCACTCTGCCTGGGGGGAGCACGTGGAGCAGCAGTATCGCCGCTTTCCGGACTGGAACCTGTATTTCGATAAAATGCGCTATCTGGTGTTCGACCTGCCGCCGGAGAATTACCAGAGCTACCCCTTTGACTACCTGCGCCTGCTGTCGTCGCTGATGCTGCTGGCGGGGCAGGAGATCCCCGGAGGCTGCCTGCGGCCGGGACGGCTGTACCGGCTGGAGTGCGAAAACGACGATGCCGCCCTGACGGAGCTTCTGCAGCGGTACGATGGAAAGCTTCAGGCGACAGACGCCCTTTTGGAGCAGAAGATCGACGCCGTGCGGGAGGAGCAGCGCCCCCGCATCAGCGACTATGAGGCGGAGCGCAGCTTCTGCGCCAACGTCACCGTGCCGGTGACGCCACGGGGAGACTTCGATAAGTCCGACCTGTACGTCTCCGGCCGGGAGCTGGGACTTTCCACGGATTGCCCCACCGACGAGGCTGCCTTCTGGGACAGCGCCCGTTCTGCCTCTGACAAGGCCATCCATCGGCTGATCAAGCAGCCGGCACGGGCCTTGGGCAAGGCGCTGGAGAGCTTTCGCGGCATGAACCGCATTTCGGACCGTCAGGCGGCGTGTCTGGACGGATACCAGGTGGAGGATGTGCGGGAGCACATCCACACCGAGGAGCAGGCCATGCTGGATACCGGCATCACCATGGCGGAGAATCTGGATGCGTGCCGGGTACGCATCGATAAGGCGGATCATCAGGTGCGCCGGAAGATTGACGCCCGAATGACCCGCAAGTGCACCATTGCCATGGGGCTGGTGCTGCTGGGGGTGTTTCTGGTGGGATGCCTTCCCATGCTGGTGAAGAACCTTGGTGCCGTCGCTGCACGGGGTACGGCGCTGGGCTTGACGGCGATGGGACTGGCGGCGCTGGCACTGACGGCGGTGGTATGCCTGTTTTTCCTGCGCCGTGCGCTGCGCCGCAAGGTCTATACCTACAACGACGAGGTGGAGGAGCTGGACCGCACCGTCACGGGCATGATGAATGACTATTCCCGCTGCCTGAGCCATGCCTGCAACGTCATGCGTGGATGCTCGGTGGTGGCCTACCACACGGCCCACGCCAACCCTGAGGATGCCCGCATCATGGTCTACCGCAAGCACCAGTCGGATATCCGCCAGCGGCGGGAGCAGCTGCGGACGGTGTTCGCCCTGTTTTTCCCCAGAGAGCAGCAGCCGTGCCAGCAGGAGCCGGAGGCATACCCCTACGAATTTGACCGCCCGGTGGACTACGAGTATCCTGTCCCCTATGCCCAGCGGCAGCGGGCCATCGACTTTCTCCAGCCGGATAACCGGGTGGTGCTGCCGGTGGCGCACATCAAGGGTGTAACGGTGAGAACGGAGGAGCTGTATGACTAATACCATGCGACTGCTGGGCGGTGCCGGTATCACGGCACTGTTCCTCCTGCTGCTGAAGCTCAGCTCCAAAGCCAACCTGAAGAAAAAGGACCGCAGCTGCCAGATGCTGGAGCCCATCTTCGCCTCGGTCTACTGCGTGGTCCTGATGGTGCTGGCCACCCGCCTGTGGAACTGGATGTCCCGCCTGCTGGAGGCCCTGCCCGCTGCGCTGGAGCGCTGGGGCAGCAGGATATCCCTCTCCTGGCTCAGCCAGCTCCTGACCCGCCTTGGCCAGTGGCTGCAGGAGCTGTTTCTGAGGATCAATTTCCCGTTTCTGACCATGGTGGCCCTGAATCTGCTGATTCTGCTGGCCCACGTGATCCTGAAGAAAGTCATGGTTGCCATCAGCGCCCGGCTCTGCCGTGATCCGGAGTTCGGCACACCGGTGCGCAGGCTCTTTTATGAGCACGACCGTGAAAAGGACTACTGGTACGTTCGTCCCCATCTGGGCCAGTGCCGCACGCTGGTCAAAACGGTGTATACCGCAGCGGTGCCGGTGTTGCTGGCGATGATGTTCGCCTCAGCGCCGCTGATGAGCCGGGAGCTGCTGGATCAGCCCTTCTTCCCGGTGTTCGGCATGATCCTCATGGGCGAGATTTACTACTTTCTGGACGGCCTGCTGGAGCAGGAGGATCAGGAGAACCAGCTGGAGGGCGAGGAGGACGACGCCCGCTGCAAGTGCGACTATACGGTGCTGCGGAAGGCCCTGCGCCGCCTGTTTGGCGACCGTCTGGTGGCGGATGATATCACCGCCGGAGCCTTGAGCAACAGCGATATGACCTGCGATGAGCTGCTGACGAAGATGGAGGAGCAGGTGGGCGAGCCGGTGGAGCTGTACGGCCGCTATATGCGCTCTCTGCTGAACCGGGGCTTCCCGGTGGATAAGAGCAGTCTCATCTCCGGCCGGGATCTGCTGGAGGGCCGCAGCATCCTCTTCAACGACCCCTTTTACTATGACCTGATCCCCTACGCCTTTTATGCCATGAACCACACGCTGCTGCGCCATCGGAAGGTGCTGATCGTGCTGGGCCGGCACAGCGTGGAGGAGGATATCATCGCCTGGTGTCAGGAGGGCCTGCAGGCCATCACGGGCCTGCCGGGCCTGTGGCGTGTGGGCGTGCTGGAGCAGGAGTCCCGCCCGCTGGATGTGGGCATCATCACCCGCTCCAGCGTCCATGACCTGCCTATGCACGAGGCCAACGCCGAGTTCTTCGACGAGGTGGATTATGTGGTGCTCATGGAGCCCTCCCGCCTGATCCCCACGGCGCAGGTGGGTCTGCGCTCTCTGGCGGAGCACATGAGCCCCCGCCCGGTGACGTATTGCTCCATCGATAAGAACTGCGACGGACTGGTGGATGCACTGTCCCATGTCCTGATGATCAGCATCAGCGAGGTGTCCGCCACCACACGGCGAGACGGAGCCTGCGCCTATATGTGCTGGGAGACGGGCCGTGAGCATCTGCAGCACCGTATGCTGCCCAACCTCTCCCGCTATTTGGGTATGGGGACGGAGCTGTCCTTCGTGGCGCTGAAGAATCAGGTGTCCGCCGCCACATGGTACGGCGGCGAGGCATTCCCCGTGACGGATATGCGCTGGATCGCCAAGCAGTACTACTATGATCTGCTGCACTATGCCCAGCTCCCTACGGAGCAGGAGATGATGGACCGCTGCTTCCGGGTGTCTCCCAACCTATGGGATGCCAGAGTGGAGAAAAACCAGTACATGGTGGTGGAGGACGAGTCCTTCAATATGTTTGAGGTGAAGCGGGACTTTGCCACCCGGATCGGGGAGCAGGGCTTCATCAATGTCATCACCTCCGACTATCTTCTGCGGGACTATATGGCCGCCAACGAGGGGATCTTCAACGCCGATCCCAAGGCCATCCCGTACATCGTGGCGGATCACGCCCGCACGGAGCGCAATGTAGCGCTGCGGCTGTGCCTGCGCATGAGCGTTGAACCGGTGCCGGATCGGGAGCTGCACCGGGAGCTGATGCTGCTGGGAGCCGATTCGGAGGAACCGGCGGATACCCTGTGGCAGATGCTGTGCCGCTGTATGCAGAGCAGTGATGTGGCTCTCATGGATGACGACGGAAATCCGCTGCTGCGTCTGCCCTCCGGCGGAAAGGAATTTCTCTTTGGCCGCCGGGTGCTGCGGAGCAAGCGCCGCTTCTCCATGAAGACCGGCCAGACGGAGACTGTCTGGTACATTGAGGACGAGTTGTTCCGCCGGCTGGTGCTGCAGGACCTGCAAAACGCCCGCTACATTGCGGAGGACGAGAACGGCAAGCCCCATTATCTGGGCTCCGAGCTTCGGGGTCATGTGTTCCAGAAGTATCTGCCGGGCCAGTTCTTCACCTTTGACGGCAAGTACTATGAAATGCTGTCGGTGACGTCCGACGGACAGGTGCTGCTGCGCCGTGCCGCCGACCACATCGATGGTCGCCCCGCCTATCGTCAGGTGCGCCGCTATACCCTGTGCCACGTCTGCGACGGCGAGGACATGGGCGCCCTGCGGGATATCGGGGGTCTGAAGCTCCGCCGCCAGACGGCGGATATCCGGGTAGAGACTCCGGCCTATTGGCAGCTGTCCCGCTACAATGACTTTGCCTCCGGCAAGCATCTGACCATCAACGGCGTGCCGGATCGCACCTATTACCGCAAGCAGATCCTCCGCATCGACTTCCCGGCGCTGGAGGGGACGGAGGGCGCTGCCCCCACGGTGGCCCTGCTGATGAACGAGGTGTTCCGCACCCTTTTTGCCGAGAATGCCGACTACATCACGGCGGTGGCCCCGGCGGCGGAGCAGCCCTATATCACCCACACGCTGGACTGCACCGCCGTGGAGGAGCCGCCGATCAACGGACTGTATATCATCGAGGACAGCCCCATGGATATCGGTCTGCTGGTGGCGGTGGAGCGGAATCTGAGCCGCATCTTCTCCATCCTCTGTGACTATCTGGATTGGCACCTTGCGGCGCTGGAGGAGAGCCTGCACCCGGCACCCCAACCCGAACCGCCCACCTACGCCATCCCACCGGAGGAGCAGACGGCGGAAAAGCCCCGCAAGAAGGGCCTGCTGGGTTGGCTGGGCAGACTTTTCCGAAGGATCGGAGACTTCTTCCGGAAGCTCTTCGGAAAACGCAAGAAGCCGGCAGACCCGGACCAGCCCGCCGAGCCTGCAGCCGAGCCCCCGGCAGAGGGGGAGGTCCCCCCGGAGACTGCCGCCCCCACGGAGCCGGATGCTCCTGCGGAGGAAGCTGCCCCCACGGAGCCGGATGCTCCTGAGGAGGAAGCTGCTCCCGCAGAGGAGGAGACCACGGACGCCCCTACCGGGGACGCAGAGCCTTCCGAAGGGGAGGAGCCGCCCAAGGAGGACCGGAGCCTCTTTGATGCCGAGCCGGAGACGGGCGGACCGGAGGAGGGCGAACCGGTAGAACCGGAGCTGACCTTCGAGCCGGAGCAGGTGATCCCCTCCGGCGGCCCCGATCTGGAGCGCAAGCCCTATCATCAGCGCTATTATCTGCTCTATGGCTATGCCGAGCAGCCGCAGGATCTGCATCTTCAGGAAGCGCTGGAGCTGCTGCGGCAGCTGGGCTGCGACGGCGGATCGCTCAAGCAGGCCCGTGACGGCCAGAACGTGGCGGAGCTCATCGAGAAGAACTATGTTCCCAACCGGCAGGGGGTCCACTACTGCGATTTCTGCGGCGTGGAGCTGACCGGTGCCGAGAGCGAGGTGCTGTCTGACGGACGGGAGCGCTGCATGAACTGCAGCCGCACGGCCGTCAAAACGGAGGCCGAGTTCCGGAAACTGTATCAGGATGCCGCCCGTGGCATGGAACTGTTCTACGGCGTTCGGATCACGGTGCCGGTGAAGATACAGATGGTCAACGCCAAGCGCCTGCACCGCAGCTTGGGCAAGACCTTCGTACCTACGGCCAAGCCCGACGGCCGGACGCTGGGTGTGGCCATCAAGCGTGGCAATGACTATTCCATCCTGTTGGAGAACGGCTCGCCCCGCATGAGCTCTCTCATGACTCTGGTCCACGAGATGACCCATATCTGGCAGTACCTGAACTGGGATATGGATGCCATCCGCCGCAAGTACGGTGCGGAGATGGAGCTGGAGGTCTACGAGGGCATGGCCAAGTGGAGCGAGATCCAGTACGCCTATCTCATGGGCGAGACGGCGGAGGCCAAGCGTGCCGAGATCTGCACACGAGTGCGTCAGGACGAGTATGGCCGGGGCTTTGTGAAGTATCTGACCCGCTACCCCATGTCCCATGCAACGCATTTGGAGGGTGCTACACCCTTCGAGGACAAGGAAACACCCCTGTAAGGGGGCGGGGAGACAGCTGCCGGTATGCCTGTCGGCAGCCGTCTCCGCATTTACACGATACACCATGATATAAAAGGGGGAGTCACAGTGGCAACTAAAAACACCGCACCTACCGCTGCACAGCCGGAGCTGTTCGACGACGTGCATACAAAATTTGAAGCCTATACGGGGAAGGAGCCGTACCTGTTCGTCAGCTATTCCCACCGGGACAGCAAGGTGGTCTATTCCATTCTGGATGAACTCTACGACCACAAATATCGCCTTTGGTACGACGAATCCTGCGAGAACGGCAATGATTTCCGGGATGAGCTGCGCCAGAAGATCAAGGCCGCCGAGGCGGTGATCCTCTTCGTGTCCCAGTGGTCCATGGCCTCACCCTTCTGCGGCATGGAGATCATCGTGGCACGGGAGTACGGCAAGCGCCTGTACCCCATCTATCTGGATGACTCCGTGATCCCACCGGCCTTCGAGATCCTGCTCTCCAACACCCACCACAGCACGGTGAAGGACCGCAAAAAGCTCATCAGCACCATGATCCGTGACCTCCCGGCGGAGGCCATGGATCGCCTGACCATCGAGAACGACCGTCTGGAGAAGTGCGAGGACAACGGCAAGACCATTCAGGTGGACGAGGGGATCACCACCATCTGCCACCGGGCCTTTCAGGGCCGCCGGGCCCTGCACCATATCCAGCTTCCCACCACGCTGCGCACCATCGAGCAGGAGGCTTTCCGTGGCTGCGCCAATCTGGAGGAGATGGAGATCCCAGCCGCTACCACCCGTATCTGCGACAGCGCCTTCCGTGACTGCGTCAGTATGCGCCGTCTGGTGGTGGAGAATGACCGGGTGAAGATCGGCGAGCGGGCCTTTGAAAACTGCGCCAGTCTGGAGTCCATTCAACTGCCCGACGGCATGACGGAGATCTACGGCGGCGTGTTCAACAGCTGCAAGAGCCTCCGCAGCATCTGCCTGCCCCAGCACCTGACCATTTTGGGGGAGAGTGCCTTCTCCGACTGCGAGGGGCTGGAGGAGATCGTGGTGCCGGAGAATGTCACCAAGATCGACGACCTGACCTTCAACGGCTGCACGGGACTGAAGAGCGTGACCCTGAACAACGGTCTGCGGAAGATCGGCAAGAGCGCCTTCAAAAACTGCCGTATGCTGACCCGCATCGAGATCCCGGAGTCCGTCGCCTTCATCGACAATGCCCCCTTCCGGGGCTGCGAGTCCATGAAGTCCATTCAGGTGGCGCCCCGCAACAAGTACTTCAAGTCCGCCCCCAGCAAGCGGGACGGCAATGATTTCGTGCTCTTCAATAAGAATAAATCCATCCTCATCGCCTACCCGGCCAGCAGCCGTGAGGTGCAGTACGACGTGCCGGACAGTGTGGTGACCATCTCCGACTGGGCCTTCAGCGAGTGCCGTAAGCTCAGCCGCATCACCATTCCCGACAGCGTCCATGATATCGGCGAGGGGGCTTTCTCCAACTGCGCCCTGCTGGACGAGGTGGAGATCCCCGACTCCGTGACCCGCATGGACGACTGCGCTTTCCGTGGCTGCGTCAGTCTGGAGCGTGTGCTGATCCCGGACTCCGTAAAGGACCTTGGTTGGGGACTGTTTGACGGCTGCGACAAGGTCGTGGTATACTGCCGGGAGGGTTCTGCGGCGGAGAATTACTGCCGTCGCAACGGCATCCGCTTTACCACTCTGTCCGAGGGTGAGGGCCTTGCATACTGAGTATCCGGGGAGACGACCTTCTATGCACGCATTTATCAAAAAGAATATGGTCATGGTGATCGCCCTGCTGGCTGCCGCCATTACCAGCATCATTATCCCGCCGGACCGTGCGTATTTGGGCTATTTTGACCTGAAAACGCTGATGTGCCTGTTCTGCGTGCTGGCGGTGGTCTGTGCGCTGAAGAATATCAACTTCTTCTATATGCTGGCCAGAAAGGTGGTCAAGTACTTCAAAAACGCCCGCATGAGTATTCTGGCGCTGGTGTATATCACCTTCATCGGCTCCATGCTCATTGCCAACGACATGGCGCTGCTGACCTTTCTGCCGCTGGGTTATCTGGTGCTTACCACCACCGGCAAGCAGCGCTACATGGCCTTTACCTTCGTCATGCAGAACATCGCCGCCAATTTGGGCGGGATGCTGACCCCCTTCGGAAACCCGCAGAATCTCTACCTCTACACCTTCTTCAACATCCCCACCGGGGAGTTCATGGGGATCATGGCCCCGCCCTTTGCGGTGTCCATCGCCCTGCTGACGGTGTGCTGCCTGTTCGTGCGGCCGGAGCCCATGGAGATCGAGGACGAGCCCATCCGGCTCCCCACCGGCCGGACCGTGCTGTATCTGATGCTGTTCGTGCTGGCCATCGTCATCGTGTTCCGGGTGATCCCCTATTGGATCGGCCTTGTCGTGATCCCGGCGGTGCTGCTGATCGCTGACCCCAAGGCTCTGAAAATGGTGGATTATCCGCTGCTGCTGACCTTTGTGTTCTTCTTCGTCTTCGCCGGCAACATGGCTCGCATCGATGCCGTGCGTGATCTGCTGGGTGCGCTCATGAGCCGTGACACGCTGCTCTTCAGCACCCTGTCCTGCCAGTTCATCAGCAATGTTCCCTCGGCCATCCTGCTGTCCCATTTCACGGACAACTACCGGGAGCTGCTGCTGGGTGTCAACATCGGCGGCACCGGCACGCTGATCGCCTCGCTGGCCAGCCTTATCACCTTCCGGGAATACGTTAAGCACAATCCCGGACGCACCAAGTACTATATCGGCGTCTATTCTGCGTTCAACCTTGCCTTTTTGGGGCTTTTGCTGGCCTTTACCATGCTGACCCGCTGAAATCCCGCCAACCCATCCGCCTTTGCGGATGGGTTGGTTTTTGCTTCCGATAAAAACTCCCACCGGCCACCGCTTGCTATGCGGAAAAAAACATGGTATAATAAAAAATCAAGTCTGCATCGCCTTTTGCGCTGCGGCAAGTATATGAACAGGAGATTCAGCGTACCATGACCACCAAGGATTTTCAGACCAAGCGGCCTCTGGCCATTTTCCTCCGTTATTTCCGGCCCCACCGCCGGCTCTTCGCATTGGATATCATCTGTGCTTTCATGATCTCTCTGGTGGATCTGGCCTTTCCCCTGATCTCCCGTACCGCCATGTACCAGTGGCTGCCCCAGCAGCAGTACCGCACTTTCTTCATCGTCATGGGGATTGTGGTGCTGGCCTTCGTGCTGCGCTCTTTTCTGTGCTTCGTGGTGGGCTATTGGGGCCACACCTTCGGCATCCGGGTGGAGGCGGATATCCGCCGGGATCTGTTCCGCCATATGCAGGAGCTGGGCTTCGACTTCTACGACCGCAACCGCACCGGTCAGCTGATGAGCCGCCTGACCTCCGACCTGTTCGAGGTGACGGAACTGGCCCACCACGGCCCGGAGGATCTGTTCATCTCCGCAGTGACCATCGTGGGCGCCCTGATCGTCATGTTCTCCATCCAGTGGCGTCTGGCGCTGGTGGTGAGTCTCATCATCCCCATTTTCATGGTGGTGGTCATGTACCGCCGCCGCCAGATGAGCGCCGCCTCCCGCGCGGCCAAGCAGAAAACCGGCGTCATCAACGCCGAGATCGAGTCCGGTCTCTCCGGTGTCCGCACCACCAAGGCCTTCGCCAATGAGGAGAAGCAGCAGACCCGATTTGACGGCGCCAACGAGATATTCAAGACCGCCAAGCGTGGCTTTCATAAAGAGATGGGCCTTTTCAACGCCAGCATGGAGTTCTTCATCTGCATCCTGTCCGTGGCGGTCATCGCCGTGGGCGGCTGGCTCATCATGAAGGGGCAGATGGACTATGTGGGGCTCATTACCTTCAGCCTGTATATCACCACCTTCATCAGCCCCATCCGCAAGCTGGCCAACTTTGCCGAGATGTTCTCCAACGGCTTTGCGGGCCTTCACCGGTTCATTGAACTGATGGCCACGGAGCCCACCATTCAGGACGCCCCCGACGCCGTGGAGCTGTCGCAGGTCCGGGGCGAGGTGGAGCTGGATCATGTCAGCTTCACCTATCCAGGCAGCAGCGAGGTCCTTCACGACATCAATCTCACCGTGGCCGCCGGGGAGACGGTGGCCATCGTAGGCCCTTCCGGCGGCGGCAAGAGTACCCTGTGCCAGCTGGTACCCCGGTTCTATGACGTCACGGAGGGCAGCATCCGGGTGGATGGGCTGGACGTGCGGCAGGTGACCCAGCGCTCCCTGCGCCGGGCCATCGGCATCGTGCAGCAGGACGTGTTCCTCTTTGCCGATACCATTCGGGAGAACATCCGCTACGGCCGCCCCGACGCCACCGACGAGGAGGTGGAGCAGGCGGCCCACCGGGCGGAGCTGCTGGAGGATATCCGGACCATGCCTCAGGGCTTCGACACCTATGTGGGGGAGCGGGGGGCCATGCTCTCCGGCGGCCAGAAGCAGCGGGTGGCCATCGCCCGCATCTTCCTGAAGGACCCGGCCATCCTCATTTTGGACGAGGCCACCTCGGCACTGGACAGCGTCACCGAGGCGAAGATCCAGGGGGCCTTTGACCAACTGAGCCAGGGCCGCACCACCCTCATCATTGCCCACCGGCTCTCCACCATCCGCTCCGCCCACCGTATTCTGGTGGTGCAGGACGGCCGCATTGCCGAACAGGGCAGCCATGCCCAGCTGCTGGCGGAGAACGGGGCCTACGCCCGGCTGTACCACACGCAGAATCTGGGGGAGAACCATGGATAAACGGGATCTGTTGGACCGACTGGCGGCAAACGGTGACGAGCGCCTGCTGCTTGGAAGGGTCTGGGATAAATACGAGCAGTGCCGCCGCAGGAACATCCCGGTGGTGACGGGCTTCCTCTCCCCGGCGGAGCAGGAGCTGGTGCGCCGCCTGATGGGGGCGCTGGATGTCCGGGAGGGCTGGGTTCTATGGGGTGGCTACGACACCGCTCAGCGGCGGCAGACCCACTTCCTGCCGGATTGGCAGACGGAACCGGACTTCGAGGCCGTGGCCGCTCTGCGGGCCACCTTCTATGAACCCAACAGCCTGACCCACCGGGACGTGCTGGGCAGCCTGATGGGGCTGGGTATTACCAGAGAATCCGTGGGGGATATTCTGGTGGCAGAGCAGTCGGTGGATGTGCTGGTGACGGAGCCGGTGCGCCGCTTCCTACTGGATAGCTGGGACAGCGCCGGCCGGGTACGGCTGAAGGTGCAGCCCATCGGTCCCACGGAGCTTCAGGTGCCGGAGGAGAAGGTGAAGCTGCTGCGGGATACCGTGTCCTCCCTGCGGCTGGACAGTGTTCTGTCGGTGGGCTTTTCCCTGAGCCGCAGCAAGGCGGCGGAGGCCGTCACCTCCGGCAAGGTGCAGGTGAACTGGGCGGACTGGCAGAAGCCGGACCGACAGGTGGTGCAGGGCGACGTGCTGACTCTCCGGGGCCTTGGCAAGTGCGTGCTGGAGGAAGTGGGGAATCAGACGAAAAAGGGAAGGGTGTTTATCACCGTCAAGCGCTACCTCTGACGGCACCGTCCCGACTGCGGATATCCTGCTGCGGATCATTTTGCTGCGGATGGCTTGTTTGGGACATTTTGTGGACATTGCGGATATTTTGGACATTTTGTGGACGCTTTACGGACATTTTTCGGTATATGGATTCGTCCGATTTGGGCGGAAAGGCGGGTAAATATCGTATGGATCAGAAGAAGATCGACCGGATCAATGAGCTGGCAAAGAAGGCCAGGACTCCGGAGGGGCTGACTCCGGAGGAGACGCAGGAGCGGGCTGCCCTACGCCGGGAGTATATCGACACCGTGGTGGGGAATCTGGCACGGGAACTGGATAACACCTGGGTGGTGGATGAGAACGGCAACAAGCGCAAGCTGAGAAAGCGGGGAGAGGAGAACACCCATGACTGACAAGGACAACAGCCAGACCGGAGAATATAGCTACACCTATTCTTACAGCTACTCCAAGGTGGGCGGCGAGAAAAACGTCGAGGTCCATACCGGCGGCTCCTCTGCCGCTGCGGCCGGTGAGGCTGCGGTCGACAGTACGGGAAAGACAACTGCCGGCGAAAGCAGCAGCGGTAAAAGCGCCACCGGGAAAACAACGACCATCAAAAGCACCACCGGCAAGACTACCACACGCTCCCGCAGCACGACCACCAGCTCCCGAAGCAGCACCGGCTCCCGCAGTAAGAACGACAACTCCGGGCCGGATGTGGGCTACTGGATCATGACGGCTATTTTTTTCTTCACCGGCTTGTGGCCGGTGGGTTTGATCATGCTGATTTCCAAGCTGTCGGACCCCAAGCGGCGAAAGACTGCTGCCAAGACCGCATCCACCACGACCAGGAAGGCCAGTGCCGCCATCCAGAAGGCCACCCAGACGCCCCAATATTCCGCCAAGAGCACCAAATGGATGAAGATCGCCGGTATTCTGCTGACCATTGTGGGCGCCGTGGCGTTCTTCAACGGCGTGGCGGATAACCTGTTCTGGCTGGAGGACGGCTTCCAGCTGCACTATGTGAAGTACTTTTTAGAGGGCCTGTTCTATCCCACGGGCCTGCTGGCCGGCGGCATCGGCCTGCTGATCGGCAGCGGCTCCATGACCCGCCGTCACCGGCGCTACGCCTCCTATCTGCGGATCGCAGGCAAGCGCAGCAGCATCTCGGTCGCCAGTCTGGCCCGTGCGGCGGAGGTATCCGAGCGCCGGGCGGAGCGGGATCTGCAGGCCATGCTGGAAAAGGGCCTGTGGGGCGAGGAGGCCTATCTGGATCTGGGCCGGGGGATGCTGTTCCGCAGCCATGAGGCGGCGGAGGATCAGGAACGGCAGGAGCGGCAGCGCGAGGCTCCGCAGGTGCCGCAGGAGGCGGAGGAGGGCTACTCCGGGATGCTCCGCAGCATCCGCCGCTCCAACGACCGCATCGCAGACCCGGAGCTGAGCCGGAAGATGGATCGGCTGGAGGAGATCGCCGGGAAGATCCTGAAGCTGGTGGAGGAGGACCCCGCCAAGAAGAATCAGGCAGCCACCTTCCTGAACTATTACCTGCCCACCACGGAGAAGCTGCTGGACTCCTATGCCGACTTCGAGGAGGCGGGGGTCAGCGGCGAGAACCTTACCCAGGCAAAGGAGAAGATCCGCCGCACCATGGACAGCATCATGGCGGGCTTCGAGCGCCAGCTGGATGCCCTGTACCACGCCGACGCCATGGATGTGGACAGCGATATCCGGGTGATGGAGACCATGCTGCGCCGGGACGGCGGCAGCGTGGAGGAGGACTTTGGGCTGGGCGGTACGGCGGTGGCCACGCAGGAGGATCTGTAAAGGCGGGAGATATGTTCTGCCTGCGTCGTCCGGCTGCACCGGTTCCACGGCAAGAAAGGCTTTTTACAAGAGACCGGCATCCCTGCCGGTCTCTTGTTCTATGCGGAGATGGGTTCCCAAGCAAAAAGTCTGTCGAAGATTCCGTTTGTGCCTTCAGCGGTCCATGATCCTTCTCTTTTTTGTTGTCTCCGACGGGTAACTTTCTGCCAGTAGCAGCAGAAAGTTACCA
>ENA-OOZT01001093-OOZT01001093.1-human-gut-metagenome-genome-assembly--contig:-NODE-1093-length-19646-cov-5.464040_pt1 | contig 19646 bp, 18 predicted proteins | sample MGYA00241192_ERZ501407 | MGnify/ENA primary metagenome ERZ501407 (study PRJEB25962, sample SAMEA2042911) | human gut metagenome | biome: human gut; feature: human-associated habitat; material: faeces...
GCGGGGCAAGGATTATATGCGCCATGGACGGCGCATATAATCCGGTTTCGTCAATCATAGAAACCCTAAAAGCATAATTTCGTACAGAATCTTGGCAGCGAAGCGTAGCGAACGCAAGAGTACATGCCGCCACTCCACACTGGGACCCGGGACCTACGCCCCGTCCACCCAAGAAAAAATTCATTAAAATCTACTGGTTCTCTGTTGGTTCATCTGTCTCCGACTCACTGTCGTGCTCCACTGCAGGATCCACATATGTATACGTATTCTCAGACTTTCTGAAAATGGTATCACTAGATCCAACCTGGCACACAGTTATCTCATCACCATCACTGATGTCTTCCTTATTGATAGCAAGCACACCTGCTGAGAGATAAGTCGAAGCCACCTTGGAGTCGTTGATATAAACCTTACTCCAGTTGGTAAAGTTGTGACCGTAAATATATACTGTATCACCGGTCGATGAATCAGACACATTTGTGATGTCCACCTTGTCAATTCCCATGACAAGATCTGAAGCCGGATATAAATCTGTGCCGTTGTAGCAGTATCGCTTTCCATAAAGGATATCGTACTGTAACAGGTCAAGTCCATCCTGATATGATGCCTCATCTGTACTGTTCATCTGAGTCTGATGATAGTTCATGATAGTTCCCTCATGGATACCTACAGTGTCTGTAGTCTGGGCAAGAAGCTGGTAAGCATAAAGGTCAGCATCCTCCTTTGGCAGTCCCATGTTGTTCCATGTGATGTACTTTGTCTTGTAGATATCACCTGACTTCATATCAGAATCCTGAAGTCCCATTGTAGGGAGGTGATCGCCAAACATAACAACGATGGTGTCCTCATCTCTCTTAGAAAGCTCATCTGTGAGCTCCTTGATGAAGCGGTCAGCCTCGTTGAGCTGGTTTACATAATATGTCCAGGCATTTTTCATGCCCTCGTCCTCAACACCTGATACGGTGTATGTAGGATTTTCAATAACAGGCTCCTTTGGATAGTCACCGTGAGTACCAACTGTGATGATATAAGTAAAATCAGACTGATCCGGTGTAGCATCAAAGGTCTTCATAGTCTCGCTGACGAGAATATCATCTGTAGGCCAGCTTCCGTTTGGAGTGTACTCTGTGATATTCATGAGCTCCTTACTTGTAAAGGTATCAAAGCCCATCTTAGAAAATGCATTGGTACGGCTGTAGAAATTACCACCGTTGTTGTGCACTACATGTGTTGCATATCCAATCTTAGATAAATCAGAGGCAATGCTCTCGCAATCTGTCTGCTTTAAGATAGTCTTGTATGGATACTCTCCTGTACCGAAATACTGCATGCTAAGCCCTGTAAGCATCTCAAACTCTGTGTTAGCAGTTCCTGCTCCGACTACAGGTACATTCAGATATCCGCTTGAATAGTTTTTCTCAAGCTCATGGAATGTAGGAATAGGATCCTCATTCACCTGAAGGAAATTAATCTCGTCCGGGTCACAGAATGACTCTAAAAGCACACAGATGATGTTTGGACCGGTCTTTCCGTCCACTGTGGTGGTCTGCTTCTGAGAATTGACCTTCTGCTCTACATCTTCCACATTCTGCTTATTGTAGTCCTCCGGCTTTTTCATTCCACGGTCCACTACAGTAGATGAGAATGAGTATACAAAGCCATAATCATCATAGCCCTGGGCGATATTTGAATAGTAGCTGGCAACCACATTGGTATTCTGTGCCACATTGGTTGTGACAGGGATTGCTACGAAAAGCAATGCTAAAAATGCTACTGAAACACCTGCATAACGGATTTTTCCTGTATATTTAGGCCCCTTGATAAAAAGTGCCACAAGAAACAGTGCAAATGCACCAAGTCCAACTACAACTATTGTAGCCTGCTGCGCTGTGAAATAGCTGGTATTGTTCATGGCTAAAAGCTCCGGAATACACTTTAAATCAGTATAACCAAACGGTGTGACACGGTTTGAAAGCACACAGCCGTTGATGATTCCGAGGATAGTCCAAAAGCCTGTAATTATTACCCTTGCAAAAGCTCTGCGCCTGAACAGATACACAAGTAAAAATGATACAAACACTAAAAATGAGTTGTACATGAACGCAAGTGTATGTGCATCTACGAACTTACATGCAGAGATAAAACTCCTGCGCGAGATAATCTCCACTATAAATACGATAGCCATAGCTATGATTGCATGGAATAAAAGCGAATATTTATTTAAAAAATCAATTCTGCGATAATATTTTTCTGAATGAATCTTGTCTTTCTTTACAAAGAGCTTTTGTTTAATGACATTCAATACATCAAATATTTTCTTCATATTTTCCTCCTATTTGCCTCCTATTTGCCTTTCTTTTACCTTCTCTTTACTACATGATAATATAGACAAAAATATGCACAAAAACAAGGGCATTTTTTTATAAAAATTGACGTTAAAATTATTGTTTTTGGGTAAATATTGATAATAAAATTAACTCTTTTTCCCTATTTTGGTTGTTTTTGTAAATTTTGAGTATAAAAACTATTGTTTAACCTGTGGGTAATATGATTATGAAGCCAATGAAACGAAATGTAAATAGGGAAATCGCATATTTAAAGAAAGTTTAATATTTGGCAATCGCCTTTTACGTTATGGATATAATTACATATAAATACAGGCATATATACCGCACCCGGCGGATATATATGCCTGCTTCATTACGAAATATTTAAATGCGCTCAAGTACTTCTGTTGCTTTTGCGAGGTGGTCGTTTTCTATGCTGTAGAAATCACCCTTATCTGCGATAGCTGCATATGATGTATCAAGCGGCAGCTTGCCAAGTACCGGTACTGAAAGCTCTTTGGCGATCTCGTCTATATGGCTCTCTCCAAAAAGCTTTATCTCCTTGCCGCAGTCAGGGCATTTGAGATAGCTGAAGTTTTCTACCACACCAAGCACTGTGATATGCATTGCCTCTGCCATGTTGTAGGCCTTTTTGACAATCATATTGACAAGCTCCTGTGGTGATGTGACGATTACAATTCCATCTACCGGGAGGGACTGGAATACGGTGAGAGGTACATCTCCTGTTCCCGGTGGCATATCAACGAATAGATAGTCTATATCGCCCCATGCTGTCTCGTTCCAGAACTGTTTTACTACTCCGGCAATGACTGGGCCTCTCCAAATAACCGGATCCTCCTCGTTGTCCATGAGCAGGTTTACTGAGATGAGCTTGATGCCCTCTTTTGTCTCATACGGATGCATCAGGCCGTTTTCGTCTCCGAGTATCTGGTCATGTGCGCCAAACATCTTTGGTATTGACGGTCCTGTGATATCGGCATCGAGGATACCTACCTTGTAGCCCTTCTTTGCCATGTTTACTGCCAGTGAGGATGTGACGAATGATTTTCCTACTCCGCCCTTTCCGCTGACAACTCCTATTACATGCTTGATGTTTGAAAATTTATTCTGCTCTACGAGGAAGCTCTGTGGTCCGCCATTATGTGATGGACAGCCCTCGCAGCTTGATTTTGTGCAGCTTCCCGCGCTGCTACAGCTACTGTTTTCCGGCATTTTTATCTCCTTTTCCTATGAGAAAGCAATTGTTGTATTTCACAAAATATATTTGTGATTGCGATTACTTCTCCTATACTATGTTTATTTATGTGTTTATCGTTCATATTTCATACGATATCTCTATATGGTAGTATAACACGTATGCAGCATTTTTTATGCTTTTTTTCAAAAACACCCCTATTCCCACCTGTTTAATCGTATTTATTTCGTGACTGTTTCCCGGAAATTCAGCCACCTTTTCATGTTTTGTCACTACATATCCATAATCGTGCTACGTTTTCCCTTTTTATTATATGGATATTCACGCAGCTTTATAACATAATCGAGATTCTTGTCATAAATGATTGTCAAGGAGTTAATTAAGGTTAATTAATGTAAATTAGTGAATTTTTAGAATAGCATTGCTAATCTCTCCAAATACTACTATAATTATAATTAATTCATATGAGGAGAATAACAGATGTGTCTTACAATTGATGAACTTAGAGGTTTGTGTACTCCCGACAATATTTATTTAACACTGCATGCGTCAAAAAGACTTGAGCAACGTGGTATCCTCATTGACGATGTCATATCATGTATCATGACCGGTGAAATAATTGAGGAATACTCTAATGACTATCCATATCCCAGTTGCTTAACACTTGGAAATCTGAATACAAAATGTCCATTACATGTTGTAGTCGGTTCCAATCACGAACAGCTCTGGATTATCACCGCATACTACCCGTCTTCAGACAAATGGGAGTCCGATTTAAAAACAAGAAAGGAGAATTGATATTATGAAATGCTTCCTGTGCAAAGGTGATACTGTCAAAAGTACCACAACTTATATGACTGCATATAAAAACTGTTATATTATTATAAAAAATGTTCCATGCCAAAAATGTTCACAGTGTGGTGAAGAGTTTATTAATGGCTCCACAATGCAAAAAATCGAGTCCATTATATCAAAACTAAAATCCATGCTACCAGAAATAACTGTAATTGACTTTCAAAATGCAGCCTAAATTTCACATAATAAATGCCGGATGAAATATCATATTTCTATCCGGCATTTCATTTATAACCTCATTATTCTTTTGCTTTAAGCTTCATTTTCAATTAAATTTTTTCCCATTTTCAACAGCAAAAACCGCCACCAGCGAGCTTACCAGGAGAAACATCGGATAAAACAGATACGGCAGTATATTAAAGGCTGACACATCATGCCCCAGCTCGTGTACTGCCGATATGGCCACGAGCATCTGCGCTCCATATGGTATCATCCCCTGAAAAATGCACGAAAATGTATCCAGTATAGACGCTGTTTTACGCGGAGTTATATCATATTTCTGAGCCATTTCCTTTGCTATCGGATTTGCCATAACTATAGCAACTGTGTTGTTGGCAGTGGCAATATCGATAAGTCCTACCAGAAGTCCCATACCGAGCAGTCCACCTCGTTTGCCCCTGAACGTCCTGTAAATACCCGAAAGCAGGGCATCAAAGCCACCATATTCACGAATCAGAGCACACATGGCTGCCACAAGCACTGCGACCATACAGGTTTCAAACATGCCTGACGCTCCACTTCCCATATTGGTAAGCAGATCGTATGGTGCTGTATTTCCTGTTGCGAGCATTATGACCGTTCCCGATAGGATTCCTATTATAAGCACGACAAATACATTTATTCCGGCAATTCCACCGAACAGCACGAGAATATACGGTACTATCTGCAACAGATGATATTCCTGCGATACAGCGCCCGCGATATCTGTCCTGAATGACAGAATTGCTATAACAACCAGCGTCATTACTGCCGCCGGAAGTGCAATAAAAAAATTCTCCCTGAACTTGTCCTTCATCTGACAGCCCTGTCCGTTACATGCGGCAATGGTCGTATCTGATATAAAGGAAAGGTTGTCTCCGAACATCGCGCCACCCATTACGGAGCCTATACAAAGTGGCAGACCAAAGCCCGATGCATCCGATACTGCTGCCGCTATCGGCACAATCAGTGTTATGGTTCCAACCGATGTTCCCATCGCAATAGACACAAAGCATGCCACAACAAAAAGCACCATCACCGCGAACCTTGCCGGTATCAGTGACAGCATGAAATATGCCACGCTCTCCGCACTGCTTCGACCCACTACACCCACGAATGCTCCCGCGGTAAGGAAAATGAGCAGCATTGTTATGATATTTTTGTCAGCCAGTCCCTGTGCCATTATCTCTAGCTTTTGGTCGAATTTCACACTACGATTCTGCAGACATGCCACCAGTATTGCCACGAGGAATGCTATTATGATGGGCACATTATAAAACCCCATCGGAATTTTCATTACATATTCAAAAAGTATTCCCAATCCCAGATACAGTACGAGAAATACTGCTATTGGTAACAGGGCTATTGGATTTTGTTTTTTCACGTTTATATGTTTCCTTGACATTTTTTTAGCAATTTTTATCATAAGTAATCATCATTAGTATGTCAATAATAATATGCTATTTATTATAATTTTATGTAACTGTTCAGTACCTTCACAGTTGTGAGCCGCAAGCGTTTCGCACTGAGTTAAAAAGATAGCACGATGTAAATCCCAAAACAAGCTATATTTTGAGCTGTTTTGGAGGTTATAGTGATTTCAGCTACTTTCTGCCGGGTCTTTCCCGGATGTTTTGCTCGGTTTTGGGTGCTGTTTTAGGGATTTCTGCAGTTTCAGCTACTTTTTCTCGGATTTTTTCCGGCTTTTGGGCTGGAGTTTGGGTGCTGTTTTGGGGATTTCTGCAGTTTCAGCTACTTTTTCTCGGATTTTTCCGGATTTTGAGCTGGGTTTTAGGAGCTGTTTTGGGGATTTCTGCGGTTTCAGCTACTTTTTCTCGGATTTTTTCCGGATGTTGAGCTGAGTTTGGATGCTGTTTTAGAAGTTTTAGGGATTACAGCCACCAAAATCGCATTAATGAAACAACACTAGCAATCAAATTCCACAGCGCATGCACCATTCCAAACCAAAGTCCTGATACTTCACACGCCGGCACAACATTTTTCTTTCAGAATGTCTGATAAATGATATGTTCGCTGTATCGATATCTTTCTTATCTTGATACTCTCTTTTCCAGCTCATGTATGTATGATAACAAATGCTCTTTTCTCTGTGAAACCGTGTCTAGACCAAACAACTCTGATAACCTTACTGCCACGCTCAAGTCCGAATTAATAAAAATATTCCATCCTATTTTCAGCCCGCAAAGAATAAACACCACACCTATAACTTTTATTTCCCAATAATAAAAATTTATGCAGAACCATACTCCTGTCAGTTCAAACAAAACTATCCAAAATATCTTCTTTCTGTTCTGAATCTGTATTTCCTCCAGTTCCTTATACTTTCGAAGATTATACTCTAAAGTATACGCCAAATCATAATCAGGCAGATTTGTACGTGCAATCCTTCCCTCTTCCGTAATAATAGTGGTCCGATTCACTCTATAGTCATGTAACATGACAGCCACACTTACACACAACATAATTCCACCAAGCCAAAGCATGTTTTGATACTTTTTGCAATCTACTTCCTGTATACATATGTCCTTTTTCAAGCTGCTAAGTGAAAAATCCGGCACCTTTTCATACCATTCCATAGAAACATCTTTTTCTGGCAACACTTTACCAATTACATCAACCTTTCCCTCTAACTGTTCTTCCAGATTCTTATCGTATACCTTTACTCTCACATAAGTATTATCCATGTATGGAATATTGTATACATAGTAATCTCCGAAAAATGTCACCTCTACCTCACACTGTCCTGAAGAAACGTCTGAATTGTATTCATCAAGCGGTTTGGACAGATAATCCATTAATTGGAACTTGACATACTCGCCCGGACGCAAAGCTGACTTTTCATAATCCGTGGCATTATCATATTTGAATAATGAAATTCCATTTATCGCAAGTATTATAATACTTATGATTACAAAAATCCCTGCACAAATTGTCCGATAAGATATTGATATGTTTCTTTTCATTGAACATTCCCATAGAATCCTTACTATAAATTTCCATAATGTGAATTATAACTCCTATTATACCTATACTTAATATATTTCCATAAGTTTTATGTTTTTTAACGAAAAACAGAAATGTTTATATCGAGTTTTTAACGAAAACACAAAATGTTTGTTGTTTCATTTCTTAAATGCGTTATTTTCCAGTTTATTCGCTCTTTTGTGTCAGGCACCAATGTATCCACGGCTGATGCCATTTTTTTTTGCAAGCTCCCGCCAATTATTTCTTACAACAGATTTTATCATGTCGATTTCTTTTTCAGCCTGATCCTTCTTCAATCCATAATATGGTGCTGATTCAATCGCCAAATCAAAATCCTGTAGTTTACGTCCAAGCTCATCATCCATAATATATGTATTAAAAAAGGTTCATCTTGTTAATCAAGATGAACCAAACGTTTAAAAATTCTATTTGTTTATAAACTCCTTGCCTAATACTCAAATGAATCCTCAAGCTGATACTGTCTGTCTCCAATGCGTTCCATTTCATTTTTCATTTTCAGATTGTCCATTTCGCCGGTTTGACACACATATGTAGGATCTATATAATATGTTGAATCATCTACTCTCATAGCAACCCATCCATGTGGTATGAGTGTACCATCTGATTTAATTGTACCAAAAACAGGATAAGCTGTTATTCCCACTCTGTTACATAATTCTGATAATATTATTGAGATTCCACCGCATATACCTCTTTTATCCAAAATACATCCTTTGTTTGAGGCATCAGCATATACTTCATTTTCATACACTTTGTCATAATATGGTTCAATACTTGATTCATAGACAGAATAATCATATTCCATGTTGTCTTTTATCCAATTTAAGAAATATTGTACAGCCTCTTTTTCATTCATATTCTTGGGCATTTCTTTTATAATCTCATCATAGCAAGCATCTATTTCTTTTGATTTTTCCTGATAATATTCTGTTGAAAAATCAGCGCTTTTACATATTTTTTCAAGCTCATCTATATTGGTAATTATATTCTCATCATTTAAAACAAGCTTAAAATTCTTCAACTCCTTGCGCTTTTTTGAATCATTAACCAGAACATATAATTTCATAATATTACAGTCATCGTTAATTGTGTTTCGATCAATTAGTTTATTATTTTCTCCAACCGGAAAAATTAATGAAATCGCCCAGTTCTGATATTCCGGATCAAATGATAATGTTCTTACTATCCTCAGATACCGGTATGTACTTATCGGAGATGTTAGATCAATTTTTCCACCATTTCCCTGTTCAACTAATGCTGTAATATCGTTACACACCCTTTTTTCGGTTTCGTCAAGCTGGTCATAATAAAATGAATTTGTTTTATTTGAAAAACTCACCTTATTCTGACCAACCCCTATTTCAGGCTCTTCTTTACCATTTAAAAAAACACATAAAATACCGATTAATGTTAATATAAACAGAAGGATTATTTTCTTTTTATTCATAGTATTGTTCCTTTCTATTTTTTCTACTAACTCCAGTGGCCATGCCGCCTGCAAAGCCAGCTGCAACAAGCGTCCAAAATATAGCATCATCTACATCCGCCAACAGAACTCCACAGAAGCATGCTCCAATGCTTTCTTTGAAATCCAGCTCCAATATACTTGATGCCAAAATTCCAGTCCACGCTCCTGTTCCCAGAACAGGAATTCCAACAAAAAGAACCAACGCAAGAAACATACCTTTTCCAGACAGAATGTAAAAAAACTTCCAATGTATTTTTTATCGTTTCCTTTCGTTTATTATCTTCTTGAGTTCATTAGCTCTAGCCACTTTCTTAATGCTTCAACAGTCAATTGATATGGTGTCTTTCCGCCATCGCATTGCATTAGTTTTTCATCAGTTAATTCAATAAGCATCTTTATTCTCCTCCTAATATATAAGTGTAGGGTTTAGATACCCCAACAGCCAGTTGGGTTCTATCCCTCTTATTGCTAAAGCTGTACAATGATGAGGTATCGGTCTGACAGTATTCTCCTTGGACTCAATAGACGTCCGTATGAAAGCCAGTCAGCCAGCCTATCATTTGCAGCCGTTCGATTTATGCAGGTTGGACTGCCCTGTGCACGTCCGTTTGATACCCCAGGAGATTGAATAAGCAATGAGAAATAGCTGGACACCATACAAATTCACTTTCGGAGGTACGAGAATGTACAACGCAGTAGGTATTGATGTATCAAAAGGCAAGAGCACCGTCGCCGTCCTGCAACCAGCAGGTGTTATTATTCGTAAGCCTTTTAATGTTAATCACACATCAAGTGAACTGGATGAGCTTGCCAAATACATTGGCAGTCTGGAAGGTGAAACCCGTGTTGTTTTGGAATGCACCGGGCGTTACCATGAACCAGTGGTAAAAACTCTTTCTGAAGCCGGTTTGTTTGTCAGTGCTGTCAATCCACATCTGATCAAGAACTTTGGCAACAACTCCATCCGCAAAGTCAAATCCGACCCTGCTGATGCGAAGAAGATTGCACGCTATACTCTTGACAACTGGATAGAACTGCGACAGTATTCAAGTATGGATAATACACGTACTCAATTAAAAACTTTAAACTCACAATTCAGCTTCTTCATGAAGCAAAAGGTTGCCGCTAAGGCTAACCTGATTGCACTATTGGATAATACCTATCCTGGTGTCAATAAACTCTTTGACAGCCCTGTCCGCGATGATGGCAGTGAAAAATGGGTGGATTATGCTTACTCATTCTGGCATGTGGATTGTGTCCGCAAAATTGGATTAAAAACATTCACGGAACGCTATCAAGCATTCTGTAAAAAGCATCACTATAATTTCCAACCAGCAAAACCAGCGGAACTATTTCTTGCATCCAAAGACCTTATTGCTGTCTTTCCAAAAGAAGCGTCTTATAAACTGCTTATTCAGCAAAGCATTCAGCAGCTTAATCTTGCTTCTTCCCATGTAGAAGAACTACGTTCAAAGATGAATGAACTTGCTTCTACTCTGCCCGAATACACAACGGTAATGGGCATGTATGGCGTGGGAAAAACTTTTGGTCCCCAGCTTATAGCAGAAATAGGTGATATTTCCAATTTCTCACATCGTGAAGCATTGACTGCTTTTGCCGGAGTAGACCCAGGTGTGGATCAGTCAGGCACCCACAATTCAAAGAGTAATAAAGCATCTAAATGCGGTTCCAACCGTCTAAGAAAGACTTTGTTTCAAATCATGTCTACACTGCTTCAAACAGCTCCTGAAGATGATAAGGTATATCAATTTCTTGTCAAGAAGCGTGCAGAAGGAAAGCCTTACTATGTTTACATGACTGCTGGGGCTAATAAGTTCCTGCGTATCTATTACGGCAAGGTCAAGGAATGCATCCGTAATTTAGAGCAATAACCAAGTCTAAACTCATTTTTCTTCAAACCGGCAAATATGGCGGTTCAAAACTTGTGCCCAAAATCACAATCATAAAAATAATTCATTTTACTATTGACTTTTTATTAGCAGGCTTTCAAAATCCAAGCTATCACTAATACTGTGTTTTATCAATAGACATGTGCTATTTGGTAGAGTTTCGGTGCTATTTGACATATTTTTTATAATCTGACTATTTACCTCTTTATTTATTATTAGATTTAGATATAATTATGATATCGGAGGCGAATTATGAATACTAACATCACTAACTTTCTGGATTTTTTATTTCAATTATGTAATGCTTTTTTACTGTTTCGTATAGCAGAGAGTATACTTTGCAAAAATATTGCCTTTTATTTCAAAGCAATATATATTATTCTCTGTGGTATTTTCTCACTTTCTAATATTTTTTCTCATATCACTGTAATATCATATACTATACCTATCGTATTTCTTGTCATCACTTTTAAAAAATCAATTAAGCTGATGTTTAAATGTTTATTTACATATATTGCTATTCTATTATTTTTGTTCTTACCTATTGCAACTATACAGACCATACTCTTAAATGACATTCAACTTGCTTTAAATTCAAACGAGTATTTAAGTTACAAGACCATTACCGTATCCTTTTTGGTTTTTATAATCTATGTTCTCTATTGTAATACTTATAAAAAGAAAGCATCTGCAAACTTTTATTCATACGTATTTTCCGCTGTTGTTTTAGGGCTCGGTCTTTTACTTAGCTATACCACATTATATATTTTCCTCAATCAACTGGGTTCATATCAGCTTCCAATTATTTTTTCGATCATATTTTTACTAATTATTATGTGTGTATCTTCGTATGATAAATTTCTATCCATCATTGACGAAAATACTAAATACAAAATCCAGCTCGAACTCGACAAAATGCAGGAGGAATACTCTGCACAGCTTGACGAGAAACTAAACGAGCTCCACTCCCTGCGCCATGATATGAAGAATCACCTTATCGTCATTGATGGCTACGCCAAGCAGGAGAACTATACCAAAATACATGACTATATTTTCGTTATTACTGACAACCTCTCCACTACCGATCCAATGGATACCGGTTCGTCTGTTTTATCCTCACTGCTCTACCAGAAGAAACAGCAAGCCGGCAGACTTGGTATTTCCTGCGATATTGATATCCAGATATCCCATGTAGCTATTGATGATTTTTCCATAACCACCATTATCTGAAATCTATTCGATAATGCTATTACTGCTGCTCAAAAATGCAGTTCCCCATGGGTGCGCGCCTCGCTGTCACAGTCCGGCTCATATCTGGAACTTACAATTGATAACTGTCATTGTGAGAAAATAAAAGAGAAAAATGGCGAATTTGCAACTACCAAGAAAGACAAAAATCTGCTCCACGGCATTGGCATAAAAAACGTCCGCAAGGTCGTTTCTGACCTCAACGGACAAATTGATATTTCCTATACTGATGATACTTTTCATGTAGGTATATTGCTTCCTAACTATGAATGATTCTGGCTATGATTTTTTTCTTCTCTCAGCCTGTATATTTTATCCATATGCATCGCCTTTACCGGTTCATAATGCTTCCGGCTTATCGGTATTTCCACGCCGCGCCCGAAGCATACCGCATTTCGCTTTACTTCCTTTATATGATGGAAACTTGCTATAAACCCCTGATGTGTATATATGAAACTGTCATGGTCGAGTCTCTCATATATCTTGCTAAGTGTCTCATAGCATATGTACTCTCCATCTTCAAGATGAAATACGCACTGGTTTCTGCGTTTTTCGATATAGACTACTTTCTCCAGATCGATTGTCACATTGTTGCGGCTTATTTTTATATCCAGATAACGCTTCTTTGCTTTTTGTGCATCTCTGCGATAGTTTATAGAAATCTTTGCCCTGTCTATTGCCCTTTTTACCTCGGTATATTTTATAGGTTTCATAATATATCCGACTGCATCAACCTGATATGAATTCAGTGCGTATGCCCCGTGACTTGTGACAAAACAGATTTCCGCTGTTTCTCCCATTTCACGAAGCGCCATCGCAGCTTCCATTCCGTCAAGCCCCGGCATCTCTATATCGGTAAAAAGAATATCATATCTTTTTCCGCTGTCATGTATCTCTTTTACCATCTGTGAGGCACTTTCATAAGTGTCTATCTCTATTTCTGTATCACTTTCATTTCCATATACACTGACGAATTTTTCCATCTCACTTCGGAATAATTCTTCGTCATCACATATTGCTATTTTTATCATGTTTTCTTCTCTACGATTAGCTTTCACTCTTTAAACCAGCTATTCCATGGATCACTATGTTTACTGCTACCCCATAACCGTAACATTATAAACTGTAATTTTCAATAAACATGTGCTATTTGGCAGAGTTTCGGTGCTATTTGGCATGATTTTTATATTCCTTATGTTTCTTTATCCCAACAGCCACCGGCGAAGCTCGTATATATCCCTTACAATATCATATATTTATGTAATTGTCGCGGTCTACCTCTATCACGGTATAGTAATTCTTTCCAAGCTTTTTCCTGACATTTTCCTGTATTGCATTGCATATATCATCATCTGAGGTGATATAGCCGAATGGAACTGCAATGTCAAAAACCAGATTCGTATGTGTATCGCCTCTGATAATACGGAAATCGTGCATATTTATGTGTGAATCAAGCCCTTTTATCACAGAGAGCACCTCGGCCTTCAGTCCGGCTACCTCCTCGTCCTCTATCGCTACCGGGTCCATGTGGATGGTCACTATACAGCCCAGCTCCCTTCGTATCCTGCGCTCCAGATTATCGATTATATCGTGCAGCTCGACCATATCTCCGTCCTCCGGCACCTCTGCATGAAACGATACTATCCTGTGTCCCGGTCCATAATCATGCACCATAAGGTCATGCATACCGAGTATGTTTTTGTCAAAGTCCAGTACCATCTCCTTAAGTCTATCGACAAACTCCGGTTCCGGCTTTGCTCCAAGCAGCGGGTCTATCGCCTCCCTGGCTGATGATATCCCTGAATAGAATATAAACAATGACACAAATACACCGCCTATTCCATCCAGATTGAGTCCTGAAAAGTGCGCTATGAGTGTGGCTGCAAGTACTACAGATGTAGCGATACAGTCTGACAGACTGTCCCTGCCTGTCGCTTCGAGTGTTGATGAATCAAGCTTTTTTGAAAAATAGAAATTGTATACTGCCATGATGCATTTTACGGCTATAGATGCCAGTAGTATCGCTACAATAAGCCATGAAAACTCTATGTCCTGCGGCTTTATGATTTTGCCAAAGGAATCCCTGAACAGCTCAAAGCCCATGATAAGTATGATTGCTGCAACTGCCAGTGTAGACACATACTCCATCCTCGCATGTCCGTATGGGTGCTCCTCATCAGCTCTCTGCGCCGCCATCTTGAAGCCCGCTATTGTGATGATTGATGAGCCTGCATCTGACAGGTTGTTGAATGCATCCGCAGTGATTGAAATTGCACCGCTTAGCATTCCTGCAAAGAGCTTGCCGGCAAAGAGTATGAGGTTTAAAAATATACCGACTATACCGCACAGCATGCCATATTTATTTCGTTTTTCAATGTCTGTTTCTGTCTCTGGCATTTACCTTACCTCTATTTTTATTTTATATCCTGATTTACAGCTTATTTCACCGCTCCGAATCTGTCGAACGGGTAATATCTGAATATCGCTTTTGCAAGTATATCGTCCTTAGACACATATGTGTGCTCCCAGACTCTTGCGTCTGATGAGCCATTTCTGTTGTCACCGAGCAGCAGATATGAGTCCTGTGGCACCTTAAACTCGTAAGGTCCCGCATTTACTGTCCACGGATCCTCACCGCTCTGGTTTGACTTGAGATAATCCTCCTCAAGCGCCTCACCGTCTATATACACCCGGCCGTCCTCTATGGTGACTGTCTCTCCCGGCAGACCTATTACACGCTTGATGTATTTCTCAGAAGGCGAATCCGGTGCATTGAATATGACTATATCCCCTCGTTTTGGGTCTGAAAATGTATATGCGAGCCTGAAGCCAAATATGTCATCTCCAATCTGTATGGTGTTCTCCATCGAGCCTGACGGAATATTTGCATTTATAATGACATAGTTCTTTATGAGTATTGCCGCTACAATGGCGAATGCGATTGTTAACACCCAGCTTAAGATTTCCTTGACAGGTGATGTTTTTTCCTCCGGCTTTTTTGGCTCCATCTCATCGGTTGTTTTTGTGTCTTCTTCGTTGTTTAAGTCTAATATCTCCATTTTCATGTTCTCCTTATTTATGTTTCAATAAGTGTTTGATAATATATGTCATGGCGGTACAGCCTATGGTGCCATCCACCACTTTATAAAGTCCTTCCTTGTAAAATAAAGACTTGTAAGCCCGTAATCTGCGATTTCCCTGTCTGTAAAGGTCTTTGCTATATACGCATTGATTTCATCCGGGAAGTCTCTCTCGAGGCACCACTGTGCCTGCAGGCTCATTGGCTTTTCCAGCTCATATTGGTGCACGAGCTCGCCTCCAAAATCTATGATACTGTTCCATCTGGATGCATTGCCCAGTATCCTCTGCTTGATATTTTCTATGATCACAGCTCTTGCAATCCTTACCTTTTTGTACTTTTCGGCTCGCTGCAAAAGCATCGCATTGCGGTTGTGGGTATTTATCACCAGCTCCATCGGGTCTGTCAGCTCATTTGACACCAGACAAAATACAGGGTCCAGATCATAATACTCCGGTCTTAGCACGTAGTCGTTTCGAAACGTTGCTGCTGTCTTTGCCACGGTTAAGTCTGCCGATACATCAGTGTATATGATGCCCGGCATGTCACCCATAACATACTCCATCGATGTGATATACGGTGTCATAAACTGCCAGAAGGCTCTGATATTCTGCTCAAATACTATGATATCGTACTTGTCAATAAACTGACCATAATCATAAGGGTAGTTCTCCCTATAGTGGGCAAAAAGTGCTCTCTGCATGAAAGCTATCTTTATTTTCCGCCCGATAAAGCCGTTTATTACTGTCCTCACCGGGACCTCTACCTCGCGCTCCTTTATATATACAAGCACCTGTACAGCTCTGCTTACCAGCTCGTTTTCCGCCTCGTATTCACATACCAGCCGTTTTCTGCCATCTGACAGATACTGGCCGAGTGTAAGCGGGCTCTGCCCAAAGGCATCTATGATAATCTGTCCTATATACTGGCGGAGCTCTATGAGCTTTTCATCGAAGGCTGCTCCGTCTCTTGATATGCTTATATTTAAAAACCTCTTTTTGATATTGAGCTGATACGAGAAATTGTCTATCCATGATGGTGCAAGCCCCAGTATGTCTGTAGCATCTGAGACAAGAACTCCCTGCTGGTACAGCGTGGACTTATGAAAATACCCCTTGTGCTTTGGATGATATATGGCAACATAGCCCTCAAGCAGGCTGTTATCCACTCGTATGATATTCATGCCAACAAGCTCATTCATCGGATAGTTCCACTTTGCCTTTGGCTGTGACAGGCATACCTCCCTCGTATCACACCTGATATTTACAGGTATAGGCAGTGTAAGCATATAGTGCTTTATGGTTTCTACTATAAAGTCCAGATCTATATACGGCGCATATGATGGTTTTACGGGGATAGAGATGCGTGTACCCAGTGTCTTTTTCTGCGATATGACATACTCTATCTGGCCGCTCTCTCCAAACCACTTTGCCATGACAGGTGCGGTATCCTGCGGATTGCTTATGTTCCAGGCAGTGTTTATGACCTTATCCTTTTTCGACTCGATGAGCACAGCCTTTGAGACTGTAAAGCACGAGCATAGCCCGATGCCATAGTGAGAATACGGCTCATACTTCAGCTGCTGATTGAAGAAATCTGTGCTTGTATAATAGCTTGCCCCTATCTGTGCGATAAAGTGCTCCAGGTCATATTCATTTATGCCTACTCCATTATCCTCTATCGTAAACAGTCTTGTATCACTGCTGTACGTGATGTCTATGCGTGGCTCATATATGGCCCTGACATCGCGCATCTGGCTTGCCTGCTCCATCTCAAGGAACTCCGTGCCCCAGCTCCACTCAAGTGCCTGCCGCACATTGCAGGCATCCATGGCATTGAGCAAAAGCTCCCTGATAAAGACCTTCCACGAAGCATAAAACTGCTGGCTTGCAATAAGCGGAAGCATATTTGATTTTCCTAACTCTACATCGATGCTTTTCATGCTTTATCCGACTGCCCGTAATAGCTGCCGTAGTAATTGCCATAGTACCCACTGACATGGCTGTTTTTCTTGTTGTTTACCTTGTTGAGCACAGCCCCCAGTATCCTCACTCCCGATGCCTCGAGCTGTTTTTTCACACTCTGTATCATCCTGGCGCTCGCCATGCCCTGTCCTATCACTATTATAGCTCCGTCACAATACTTTGCTACAACTGCCGCATCTATGGCAGCTCCTATCGGTGCACAGTCTATAATTATGTAGTTAAAGTGCTCCTTGCCGAAATTAAGAAGCTCCTGAAAGTATTTTTTCTCGAGAATCTCTGTCGGATTCGGCACAGACGGCCCCGCAAATATCATAAAAAGGCCCGGTATTTCCGTGCCATACATCACTTCCTCAAGACGTCTCTGACCGGAAAGATAGTGCGACAATCCGCATATCTCCCCTCCACTTGCCGCTGTGGCACGCAGACGCCCTGCAAGGACTGATTTACGCATATCAGTATCTATGAAAAGCACTCTATTTCCTGACTCTGTAAGCGACCGCGCCAGATCAAGTGCCACGGTGCTTTTGCCTTCATTTGGTACAGAGCTTGTCACAAGAAGCGTGCGTATATCATCCCCGCAAAACTGTATATTTGTCTTCAAAGCTCGAAGTGATTCTTTCATCGTATAGCTTTGTTCTTTTAGCTTGCCAAATTTTACTAATTCCATCTGCCCATCTCCTGATACAGGCTTCCTTATGCTGAAGCCGATTTCTTTTTTCTTTTCTTTCTGTGGCTGCCTCTGCCATGCTTTCTGCCCTTTCCTTGCTCTCCGTCATCCTCCGATTCATCAAGCGGAAGTGTACCAAGCACGTTCATGCCGAGCTTCTTCTCCACATCCTCTGTATCTATGATTGTATCATTGAACAGATAAGAAACCACTATAACCGCAATCGACAGAAAGGCTCCCGCAAAAGCTCCTATCACTGTGTTTTTGCCGATATTAGGGCTTACCGCGCCTCCATCATCATATCCGCTCTGGATGATGGTCGGCGGATCCTGCTTCATCTTCTCCGCTATATATGCCGATGCGACCTTTGCTATCTCATCTGCTATGGTCTTTGCCATCTGCGGATCGGGATCTGTTACTGTGATATTGAGTACTCGCGAGTTGGACGGATTATCAAGCGTCACCCTGCCGCCAAGTGTCTTGTAGCTCTCATTCAGATTGAGATTCTCTATGACCTGATCCAGCACCGGACGTCCCTTTACTACAACTATGTAATCATTTGTCAGGCTGGTGCCTGTCTGGATATCCGCAAGGCTTGTGATGGATGTGCTCTTTGAAAGTACATAAAGCTCAGATGTAGATTCATACATAGGTGTAATCATAAATCTGCTTATTGCAAATGCCACTGCACCTGTTGCTATCGTAACAAGAATTATCCACTGCCAATATGAAATTATCTCAAGAAACAGATCCTTTAAGTCTATCTCTATCTCGTTGTCAAAATCCTGTTCTCTCTCCATTACGTATCCCCGCATTTACACTGATTATCTTCCGTTTATTATATTTTCCGGTGTGGTCTGCATGATTTCCTGCGCGTAGTCATCACCGAACTTCTTTGCCACGTACTCATAGCATTTTTTCATGTTGCAGACGCGCTCCTTTGTGCCGTGGCTGTCGCTTGCTATTACATCAACAAGTCCTGCCTTCAAAAGCTTCTTTGTATATCTCTTGAAGTGTCTGCCGTCTATGCCGAGCACTGAGTCTGCATTGACCTGTATGAGCGCTCCCAGCTCCTGCAAATCCTCTATACGGCTTATATCACTGAGACACTCATATCTCTCTACATGTGCTATCACCGGTATATATCCTGCAAATATAGCTTCGCGCGTCATCTTGTATACAAACGAGTATTCGCTGGAATGTGAATACTCTGTGAGTATATACTGTGTATCTGCCAGTGTATGACACAGCCCACCATGAAAGGCATCTATCATATCGGTTGCCACATGATACTCTGTGCCGAGCTTTAATTCTATTCCAAGCTTATTTGCATATGGCATCAGCTTTTTATAGTGTCGCTCTATCTTTTCAAGCGGATGCTTAAACATTCCATGGCGCAGGTGCGGTGTGAGGATTATGCCTGTGATGCCCTGCTTTTTGGCTATCTTGAGCATCTCTACCGATTCCTCGAGCGACTTTGAGCCGTCGTCCACTCCGTATAATAAATGGCAATGTATATCTATCAAAATTCATGGTCCTCCGTTTTGTTTTCCTGAACTATCATTATACTATATACAGATTTTTCGTGCAATTCTTTAGATATTAAATTTTTCTTCTTTTTTGTTGGGAGGGCGTGGCGTAAGCGCCGGGCATCCGGCAGCGCACA
>ENA-OOZT01001111-OOZT01001111.1-human-gut-metagenome-genome-assembly--contig:-NODE-1111-length-19449-cov-5.153295_pt1 | contig 19449 bp, 23 predicted proteins | sample MGYA00241192_ERZ501407 | MGnify/ENA primary metagenome ERZ501407 (study PRJEB25962, sample SAMEA2042911) | human gut metagenome | biome: human gut; feature: human-associated habitat; material: faeces...
CGCGGCGTGACCACTGGTGGAAGCCGCTGGGCTTCGCGCTGCTGGCGGTCTACTGGTTCAACCCCATGCTGTGGCTTGCCTATGCGCTGCTCTGCCGCGACATTGAGCTGGCCTGCGATGAGCGGGTGATCCGCACGATGGACGAGAGCGCCGTCAAGACCTATTCCACGGTGCTGCTTGCGTGCAGTATGCCGCGCAAGGCAGTCATCACCTGCCCGCTGGCGTTCGGTGAAGTTGGCGTCAAGGAGCGTGTGCGGAATGCGCTTCACTACAAAAAGCCCGCGTTCTGGGTGGTCGCGGCGTCGGTCGCCGTGTGCGTCGTTGTGGCGGTGTGCTTTCTGACGAATCCGGAACACGAAACGATGAAGTGGGCGAAGAATCTGCGCGTGGATGATGTGGTGCGTGTTGAATTGACGATTATGCCGCAGGCGACCAACAAGCAGTATAAAGACTTCAATGCAGACGAAATTGCCGAGGCGGTTGCACTCATCAACAAAAGTAGCGGACGGTATATCAGTGAACCAGAGTCGCTCAACGGCAGTACGATGACACTCTACATCACCACAGCTGACGGTGTGCAGCACACAGTTACGAACAATGGCAATATCTATATCCGAATTGACGGAGATACCTACCGGAGCACCCATATCACTTGGCCGTACACCGAGGGAGATTCCCCTCTGCCTGACAGTTTTCAGGTCGGTGATACGCAAGCTGCCGATGCGAACCGCTTCTATGTGGATGATTGGAGCATCTGCATTGTTGGTCAATGGCTGCGTAATCTCGGAACTCGCGTGTGGTTGGCTGACAACAGCGACGCTTACCTTAGCGTTGTGAAGCAGGACAGCCTTGCAGATGAGCTGGCCGGTCTACAAAACGCCGGTCACGCCGTAGAAGAGTTGGACGGATACTACCGCTGCGTCACGCAGGAAGGGTTAAGCAACACGATTGTCTACCTCTATCCCGTGCTATCCAATGAATCCTGCTACTGGGTAGAAACTCATTGGAGCTACGACAATGCGGACGAGTCAGAGGTTGAAGTGCAGGCAACGCAGCTTCGCATGATGGCGGAGAGCTTCCGTGTGGAAAATGGAAGCAGTACGGCAGATGCCCTCATCGGCAGCTACGCCGATGACATGGGCTCCAATCTGACAATCCGAAAAAACACCGATGGCAGCTATGAGGTATACCTTGGCATCTATAAGTTTACTTCTGTCGACAATACAGCAGGAAGCTATGACCCGCAGATGAATATCCTGCATATCTCCGGCGCAGCGGATATTGGCGGCACTCTCGCGGCAGACATAACCGCAGATGGAACCGGGCGCCTGATCGTTACATTGACAGAATCTCCCGTTTCCACAAGCTATCTTGCCGCAGGCGCGGTGTTTACTTTCTGGCCCCGCGTAACCGGGTATCCCGATTACGATGAGCTGTTGGCCAATATCTGCGATCTCCGCTTTGCTGGTACACAAGGCATCGAAACGGAGTTCAGTTCTGATCTTTTGACAGCGAATGACTACTACCAGACACCCGGCTGGCTGCTGCGTGATCTTGACGGTGATGGGATCCCTGAGCTGCTGCTCGGCGCGAATTGGGATGAAGGACACGCCGTGATTTTCAACGTCTACCGCTCTGGCGGAGCGAGAGCCGTCCGCGTGGTCAACGGTTGGAACCGTAACCGCTGGTATCTCTGCACCGATGGCAGTCTGGCAAACGAAGGCAGCAGCAGCGCATTTGAAAGCAGTTTCTCTTACTACCGCTATACCAGCGGCGAGTTACAGCATCTGGAAACGTTGCTGTATCTGGATGACGGTTCCGGCGGCTCACCATGGAGCTACTCCGTCACAACGGATCAGTATGTCAACAGTGGTGACTTTCACTCTGTCACCGAGGCCGAAGCAACTGCCGTGATGGACAAATACACCCACGAAACGCTGGCCTTTACGCCATTTGTGGTATGAGGATAGATAGTGTGGACTGTGGCGCAAGGTTGCAGTTCGCCAGTCCCTCCGGATATTACAGCCTCTGACCCAGTTTTGACCCAGAATAGGATTGGAGCGGGCAGGGCTGGACGGAAACAACGGAAAATCCGCCGAGCGAACGGTGGCAAAAAGCACAAATCGGAGCCGAAATGACTCCGATTTGTGCTTGAGACTGCCTCATAAACCGTACCGTCCGGATAGTGGATGAGATACAGCCTGTTGCTCCGCACAGGATGTCCCTGTCGGAATAGCTCTTCCGCTTCATAGAGGTCCCCGTGAATATAGTCTGTTGCCCAGTACCATTCGTCGGTTTCTCCCCGAACAAGTTCCATATTGGTCATACCATGTATGTCAATGGCTTTCATGAACGCACCTCCCGTTCGACAAATATCTGTTTCTCCAATACTCCTCTTTCACAGTTAAGGCTATTCACTCATCAAGGATAGATTTCCCTCGTGTACCATCACCATTCATATAGTATCCATCGATAATTGTCTTGTACCCACCGCCAAAACTCCACTCATTTTTCTCAATGAATGCGATGAATTTATCAATAAACTCATCCATCGAAACCTCTTCGGGAACGGTAACACAACCTTGAATTTCGATTTCTTTTATCATCGGAAGCACCTCCCAAAATTAGCATCGTCTTATTTCCAAGCAATAGAATGATGGCTTGTTAGGATACATTTTATCGGGAGTATTCCAAACATCAGCATGGTCAATTTCTTCGATATGCTTTACGGTAAGTTCATCAACGGAAATGGTCTGTCGATGAATAACAGGGCTGTCCTCAAATTCATCGCTAACCCCTAACCACACACGCCAGAGTTCCACGGAATCTGCGTTCTGCAAGGCGTTTTTCAGATACTCAATGAGCTGTTTTGCTCTGCCCTCTGTGTAGTAGTTCCATTCCAGATAGACACCGTTCTTTTTATCGCTATATTCCCGTACATCTGCAAACGGAAGCAGGAAATAGTTATCATCTGCATCGCCATCATATATTTGACCGTTATCAAGGTTTATTTCAAGCGGATAATCCTGAACTGGTGCAGCTTCTTTTAAGGGACAATCCGAAGCAATAAAGGTGCATACGCTCATAGAAATCCTCCGTAAAATTCTGATTTTGTCTTTACTTGAATTATAGCATAGTGTTGTGAACAAATCCACCTACTTCGACAGTCCCAAATTAACTTTACCCTGTGCTGCGTATTAAACGTGGCACAGGGCTTTTTTCGTTTCTGGCGATTTTGAGCGCCACAGTCGATGCCTTGTACGCAGAACGCATATTTGCACTTCACGAAATCGAACGATAACCATTCAAACCGCAAAAGGTCACGCGAAACCGCGTACCAGCGGCACGACACCGCGAATCGCGGAACGGTGCAATCCATACGCGCAGACGGCAGATACTTCACAAATCCGACAGGCATTGATTTTTCTCACCTGATTTCAATCTCTTTTCTCCAAAAATCTCTGTGAATCCGGTCTGTTCGCAAAGTGTTTACAGTTTCATTTGAAAAACTGTCTTGACAATATTCATCGGAGAAAGATCCGTTCCCCCGTAAACAGGACAGATGAGAACATACCCTCTGTGAGCGCTCCGGACGATCCGTTTCGCGGTCCGGCAAGGACGTAAAGCGTGTGTTCTTCCTCATGGAAATAGAAGGAAGGCTCCAGATCGTCCTCCGGCTGGCAGGCAAACCGGAGGAAAACGTCCCGAAAACTCCATGCCCGTTCAAACATTTCGGTATCTTGGGGAGAGATGTCACTGAATACGATCACCGCAGAGACGAACATCTCCAGTTCATCGCAGGTGTGAGCCTGCTCTTCGGTCAGTTCTCCCTTTTTCGCACAGGCTGCCCAGTATGCATGGCGCTTTTGCATATAGTCATTATGGGGATCTGCAACTCTCTTATGCTTTCTCTTTTTATGCTTGCTCATTAAAATCCTCCGTTTTTATGATATGGGGGTCTTCCTGTGCAGCAGCCTGACAGTCTATCTCCGATTCGGGCCGGCACTCCTCAATCTCCTCCAGCCCCAGCAGTGCGCCATGGGGTATCCTCGCTTCCGGCAGCGCGGCTCCGGGAGGGCTTTGAAGATAGACGCGGTAGCTGCTGCCAATCAGAAATCTTTGACGCCGATCCAGCAGGAGGTCATGCGCAGTGCCGGAATCATCCATCAGCCGGATACGCTGGTGACCGCCCAGGGGCGCCCGCCTGACGGCAACACACACGCCCTCCACCGTCTCATAGTCCCCCTGACGAATCGCTCGAAACAGCAGAATACATCGAACGACCATGCAGGATGCCAATAAGGTGCTGAGCGTCAGAAGCGTTGGGTCGTGCAGGGCAATACGGCCTGCCAGCCCTATCAGGAAAATGACCGGCCCTGCGGCGGCGGATAAGAGCCACCGCCGCAGGATCGGAGCAGGCCAGTTTTCAAACCCGCTCATGCACAGGCCCTCTCAAAGATGACCTGCTTGCGAAGATAGAGATTGGCAACCGCCGCTGTCACAGACTGACAAGCTGCGGCAGTCCGCATTTCCGATACGATGTTGTCGCTGGTTGTCCCCTGATCTCCGTACAGCAGCGCAAGCGTCTGCTGACTGCCGACGGTAGCCGAAATATCGCGTTCCGCGCATCGAACCAGTTCCGCCGTGGAAAGCGGCGCACAGCGGCTGAGGGCCATAATGTGCCGTTCCGGCTCTGTGCGCCGATCCCGCCGAAAGAGCGCTGAAGCCGACCCAGGAGCCGTTCCACTGCACAGCAGTTTCAGAAAGGTCACCACCTTCAGGGGAAAGCTGCTTGAGATGGGAACAACATAAAGCTCGCTGAGAAGGTCATAGAGCGCGTCAAAACCCGTCGTGCCGCTGCCCTTGGCAACAAGCCCCCGTGTTACGAGCCGGTCAAGGCAGTCTGAAAAGCTGCGCCGGGGGAAAAGCTCCATTCCGTTGGAGAGCTGTTCATAGAATTCCTCTGCACGCTGCCGGTCTGTCAGACGCCAACACAGGGCAGTCCAAAGCGTCATCTCCTGCGGATCCATTCCGAACTCACGGTGATCCATGAGAATGACCGGATAACGCCGGCCCCCGCTATCGTGCCGGCAGCGGAAATGTCCCAACGCCGTATAAAGTGTTTTTTCTGCCATACGAACTCCTCCTTATGCGCTCTTGATATCCTGTTCCGTGCAGGCGGTATAGAACTCCCGCACGATCCGCTCCCGGCGCAGCTTTTCCGCCGCCCGTGAGATACAGGCTCCGATGTAGTTTGGTTTCTTTTGATACAGTTTGGCGATATCCGCACAGCTGTAGCCTCTGACCCGCAGCTCCATCGCTTCGATCCCAAGCCGGGCGGTGCCGTGGTAGCGGTTCCTGAAATGGGAGAGCAGGGCGTTGGAGGAAACATCAGAGATCAAATCTTCTGTATGAAAAGGGCTGACCGGCTCCGGCGCTCCCATCTCGGCAAAAGCGTCCAGCGACAACAACGGCAGATTTTTTCGCGCAGATTGGATCTCACGGCAGCGATCCAGCAAATAATTTCGGATAACGGTTCTGGCGTAAGCAGGAAATGCTCCCATTTCCTCCCGGTATGAAACCGCCGCGCGGCAAAGGGCGATACAGCCTTCCTGGTACAGATCATCATGTCCCATGCCGTCCACCGTCTCATTGGTCTTGATGCTGCGGCGAAGCACCTGTTCCACCAGCGCAAGGTGATCCTCCACTCTCTGGCGCTGGAGATCGTTCAAGGTAAATTCCATACTCATGATTTCCCTTCTTTCTATGTTTGATTTTGCTATGCCGCTCTTGCTGCGGCGGCGCGAAACCTGCGGCTGAGCGCAATGACCTCGTCACAGCGCGCAGCGGAGAATTTAGCGATATGCGCATCCTCGGCGGGAAGCCCCATAGACAGCTGCAGCAGGCGGTAGGCTTCTTTTCGGCTCATGATGCCATTCTTCCAGAGACTGTCCAGGGCCACATGCGCATCGTGCCGCTTTTTCCGCAGGGCCTTATCCGCCAGCGTCCCCATGGGAAGCATCGTTTTCCGGTGCGCGGCCACATAGCAGTCACAGGCGGGGTACCGTCCGCAGACATAGTATTTGGCATCGGGGTCTGGGGCCTTATCGCCATAAACCACGCTGGCCGGGCGAAGATACGCCCTGGAACCACAGGCAGGGCAGGTGATGTTGATTCGTTTCATGCGAGATCTCCTTTCTGTTTCTGATATTTTGGAACGAGGGTGCAAGGTGATGAATCTGTGAGGTATTCCATCGGACACTGCTCAGAACTGGTCATTTCCCAAATCAAGTATCTGGAAAAGAGGGAGGAGAAGGCGTCCTTGCTGAGCGTTCCGATACATTCTCCCGGATTGATCCGCTCTCCGGTTTCTTCTTCGAACTCCCGAACGCCGACAAGCAGCGGTGTGCCATCCTGTCGGATTGCCGCGAGACAGCCGGAGCGGTCAACCTTGCAGGGATGCGGGCACGGCCCACAGGGGACATAAATGGCGTTACGCCAGTTTCCTTTGCAGCTGAACAGCAGTTCGTACAGGTTTCGTTTGATTTGATCCATGGGAGCCTCCTTAAAAATCCCTCGTAGTATTACGCGCCGCTCAAGGGGGGTATCGTCCCCTTAAAATTTGAACTTTTTGTAAAGAATAGAAAAAGCGGCCCGCATATAGCAGACCGCTTGACAGTTTTGAAAAACTGCATATAATATAAATTATATTATCATAATTAGATTTATCATAAATGAATCGCAGATGCTGGAGGTGGCACAGGTGAACTTTATCGGACGAAAAGAAGAATTGAATACGCTGGAAAAGGAGTTCCGTCGGGATGGCGGCTTTGTTGTGATCTACGGTCGGCGCCGTATCGGAAAGACAACGCTGATCAAAGAATTCATTAAAGACAAGCAGGCATTTTACTTCCTTGCGACAGAGGAAGTGGAGTCCCAGAGCATGAAGCGTCTTGCCGGCGTGGTAGCCCGGGTAACGGGCAACTCCATGCTGCAGCGGGTCACCTTCACGGACTGGCTGGATCTGTTCCGGGAGATCGCCAACTACCGGCCGGGGGAAAAGAAGGTGCTGGTCATTGACGAGTTTCCGTATTTGGTTAAGACGAACGCAGCCTTTCCGTCCATCCTGCAAAATGCCTGGGACGAGATCCTGAAGGACAGCAATGTGATGCTGATCCTCTGCGGGTCACTGCTCAGCATGATGCAGAAACACGCCCTCTCTCACGATAGTCCGCTTTATGGCCGGCGCAGCGCGCAGATTCGCTTGAAGCCGCTGCCGTTTACAGACCTCTATGCCGTTCAGGGGCAGCCGTTCTCCCAGGCGGTGGAGCAGTATTCCGTAACGGGCGGTGTTCCGAAATACCTGGAGTTTTTCGAGCCGGGAGAAGACCTCTACCGTCAGATTCAGGAAGTTGTACTGTCCAAGAATGGGTTTCTCTATGAGGAGCCGAACTTCCTACTGAAAGACGAGGTACAGTCCGCCAACAGCTATTTCTCCATCATTCGCGCCATTGCGGACGGCAACCACAAGCTGGGCAAGATCGCGGGTGCCCTGAGCATGGAGACATCTTCGCTGACGCCCTACCTCTCCACGCTGATCGATCTGGACTTTCTGAAAAAGGCAACGCCGGTCACGGAGAAGAATCCGGAGAAGTCTCGAAAGGGTCTCTACTTCATTTCAGATAATTTCATCCGCTTCTGGTTCCGCTATGTCTATCCCTACAAGGGGGAGCTGGAACTGGACAATCAGCAGATCGTTCTGGACGAGTTGGAGAAAGATTTTATCCAGAAATTCGTTGCCTTCTCCTATGAGGACATCTGCAAGGATATTTTCGCCTCCCTGTGCCGGAGCAAGGCGGTGGACTTCGTGCCCTCCCGCATCGGCTCCTACTGGCTCAATGACATCAACGGCGATACGGAGATCGATGTGATGGCAGTGGATCATCAGAATAAGCAGGTGTTTGCCGGCGAGTGTAAATACCACAACAAGCCGGTGGATGCGACGGTCTATTATGAACTGGAGGAAAAGGTAAAAAAGTCTTCGGAGCTGCGCACGGCTTTCCCTGGGTATAAGGTGCTGTACGGGCTGTTTTCCAAGAGCGGGTTTACGCAGCGGATGCTCGATCAGGCTGAAGGACGGGATGATATTCTGCTGATTCAAGAAGACCACATTTTATAAATAGCCGAAGCGGCTGCGCACGGCTTTCCCTGCATAGTCCGCTTCTTTTGTGCGCATTAAAACGCATTAGGGAATACGCAAGGACTAACGCTTGACTTTTTGCGTATAATAGAATATAATTGCATTGTAAACCAATACAATTATATTTGAAAGGAGTGCTTTTATGGCTACAAGTGTTATGCAGGTGCGTGTTGACGATGATCTCCGCGCCAAGGCTGCCGCTGTCTACGATGAACTCGGCATCGACCTTCCCACCGCTATCCGAATGTTTTTGAAACGCTCTGTCGTGGTAAATGGCGTTCCCTTTTCCATGACGCTGCCCAAGCAGGAATACAGAGCTGAGCGGGCGATCCGCGCCGTGCAAAGCCTGAGTGAAGCCGCACAGCAGAACGGCACGGCCGATATGTCGCTGGATGAGATCAATGCTGAAATTGCAGCGTCCCGGGCTGACCGTGCGTCAAGAAATGCTCGGAACGGAGCGTAACCATGAAATACTATGTTGTACTTGATACGAATGTAGTGGTGTCCGCTCTGTTTAACATTTCCTCCGTTCCCGGTATTATTCTGCAAGAAGCTCTTGCGGGGCGTGTAATTCCTCTGCTGCATGAGGATATTCTGGACGAATACAACGATGTTCTGCACCGCCCTAAATTTAAGTTTGACCGCCGGGACATTGAAATTGCGCTGACAGGCTTGATTAAGCGAGGTATCTTTTTGGATGCTGCCACGATTGAGGACTATGTCCCCGACCCCGATGATGCAATTTTCTATGAGGTGGTTATGGAAGCAAGAGAAACTACCGACGCTTATCTTGTAACGGGCAACATCAAGCATTTCCCAGTCAAGCCCTATGTGGTGACGCCAAAAGAGATGCTGGAAATCCTGAACGAAAATGAACGCTGATTAGATTATTTCATCGTGGCATTGTTAGAGAGGCACCTCAGAGATGAGGTGTCTCTTGCTATATTTGTCAGCAGTTTCAGCCAATAATCCAGAACGGCCCGCCGGCGCCGGCACGTCTGCTGGCCTCGTTCAGAATGATGGACAAGTCCCAGACTTTTTGACTACGCCGGTAACTGGCGGGATCGGCCACGAGGATCTTTTCATCCTGGACGCCCCGCAGCACGATAAAATGTCCGGACTTCGTAAAATGCCCTTTGGTCATCAGAGCTACGACCAGCTTTCCGTCTGCCAGGGCATCCAGAATGCGCTGCGGTTCCGAAGCGGTACACCCTTCAACGGAAAGTCCCCACGCCTGTGCCGCGCCGGGGATTAAAGTGTGGTAGGAGCCGCTTTTGCTGCACCAATAGCCATGCTCATAGGCCCACCGTGCCATTTGGACCGGGTCAACCGTCTCACTGGTCAGCGAGGAAACCACAATAGCCATGGAAGTTGGCCCGCAGCCATACCCCCCAATATGGTCAGTGCCATAAGGCTGATTGGCATAGCGTTCATCCAGCTGGTTGAAGTAGATGACCTCCGTTTCCCCATCGGTAAAGCGCACATCGCCAAGAGCTGTAATGGTGTTGGTGGAGGGAGCGTATTGGAACAGGCCGTCGCCAAGAAACAGGCTGAGATTTTCCGCATAATTTTCCGCCAGACCTTTCTGTTCGTCAGTCAATGCAAAAATGGTGTCCGCAAAATAGGCTTCACCATTATAGCGGATCGTGTAGATGTACCATGTCTCCGCCGTATCTTCCTCGCCGTCCTCCTCCGCAGGGACAGTACGCATCTCCATCGTTCGGCTGAAGCTGTAAAGGTGCGTGAGGCCCGCACGCAGGATCTGCTCCATGTCGGTGAGGGAGATGGCGGCAAAGTCCAGATTTTTCGCCGCGCAGTATTGAGAAATAAACAGGTTGGCATTGCTGATGAGATCCCCCTCATAGGGATTGACTACTTCATAGTGATCCCCGCCTGTTCCGGCGAAATCGTTGGCGATTCGCTCCTGCACATTCTCAATGCCTTCTCCGAGAATCTGATTGATCGCAAAGGCAGCCTGATTCACATTTTCCGTAATGGCTGCGTTGTCATTGAGGATCGGCTGTCCAACTGCTCCGGACGCTCCGCTGTCCGTCAGGCTTCCAAAGATAATCCCCGGCAGGAGCAAAATAAAAAGCAGTGGCAGCGCCAGTAACACCAGCGCGGCCGCCGCTATTTTCCCGATATGCTTTCGTGCGGACAATGCTGCTCCTATGGCAGCTCCATAGGGCCCGCCTGCCGCAGCGCCCTTTGCCGCGGCGGAAATGGCCTTGCCGGTTCGTACTGCCTGCATGGTATTGGATGCAACAGAAGCTGCCTCATCCAGTCCGGTATGGTTATGTTCGCTCATGGGCGTATCCTTTCCAGTCTAAAGGTGGCGCCTGCATCGCTTGCGGCAGGCTTTTTTGCGTGGCAGATCGGAACCTTCAAAAATCCACACTTCTCAATCCGAACAGTCTGTGGTAGAATACCCCTCGTGTGCGATAGGAGGGGAAGAATATTGTTTTATACGCAGGAAGAATCCGCTGTTTTGGGCGGCTTTCTCAGCAGCTACTTGAATCGTGACTCTGCATCAGACCATGTCCGAGATGCGTTCGCACGATTTCAAGTCGGATTGGAACGAGGCTGTTTGCAAAAATCGGAGCTGCAATGGGCCGAACAAATGCTGCTTGCCCTAAAGCCGCTCTGGTGGGAAGAGTGGGAAGATCACCGTGCCTTGATGAGTGCGCTGCTCAAGACACAGGCACTTCTGCGCTCCGATGAATGAGGTTTCCCGCAGACATGAAAAAAGCCCCTGCTGCACGCAGGAGCCAGCATATAAGAATGGCCCTTGACTGCTTTCGTGTTCCGCAGTCAAGGGTCATTCTATGTAAGTCTTGGGCTCTACCATCATTGGTTACCTCCGATTTCTACAGATTTGAGGGTTACTGGTACATCGGACTCACCTTTCTTTCTGTGCTTATAAAATAGCAGATTTTCTATTGGTTTGCAATCCGCAAATTGTACGAAATAGTCATAATCCAAACTGTGCATCCATCTGATTTTAGACGGATTGCCGTTAATTTGATTGACGATGCAGGACACGGTACAGTATAATAACAGTGTTGTGGGGTTTCAAACAGCCCTAGCCAGGCAGGAAGGCCTATGCAGCCGACTGCCAATTTTGACTTTCCAATGCCAAAAGATATGCGTATGTTTTTGGTGCGGCGCTGCAAAGCGCCGCCCTTTTTTTGCTGTTATCACGGTAAGTGAGCCAGTACACGAAGCAGTCAGCAAAATACTCCCGCTCGTTGGTAAGCGCATACGGACGGAGCAGGGCTGCTGCCGTTCCGGATTCCTCCTGATAAAAGCCTTCCGTCTGAGACGGGAAGCTCATCAGTTCATCGAGAAAGTGACCAAACTCGTGGATGGTGGCCCCTGCCGAGGATACAGTGATTTGGCGGCTTCCGTAATTGGTTGCCCCAATACAACTCATATTCCGCTCTTCACTCAGCCTTGCGAGGTATTCATAGTCAATGGTGTACTGCCACCCTCTTTCCGCAAATGCCTGCCGGATCGGCTCCGGGATCTTTTGAAGTTCCAGCAGATAGCTGTTCAGATGGACGCCCTCTTTATTGTTCAGAGGGATCGTCTCCAGAATAGGCGGCGGCGCAACGGTAAATTCCCCGGTCAAAAGAGCATAGAGAAGATCCGCAGCCTCGCCCCGTGTGATGATGTCCGTCCCTGCACAGGTGTCTTCGCATAAGCCAAAGCTTACAGCAGCGTGGAAAGCATTGTCCTGCGAAGACAGGGCTTCTCCATCCGGGTAAAGCTGAGAACTGTACGGCGCTCTGGCAGCTCCTGCGCATAGATATGGGAAAAGCAGACCACACAATGCTGAAATTGCGGCATGGTGTGGTGGGCGGCGTAATCGGAGAGCGCGGAGGTAAACGGATCCAACAGGAACTCCGTGCTTTGGCGCTGCCTGCGCTTTGGCAGAAGGCACGGGAGCTTGATCTCCAGAATGCCGTCATTGTCGCTGATCTCAATACCCTGCATGGTTTCAGCAGACCGCAGATATTCCTCTTTTTTGATGCTGGTAGTGGCATAGATCAGGTGGCGCAGCCGGCAGGTGATCCGCTCGGCCCGCAGCGCCGCATCCGTGGACAACACCTCGTAGTTGTCGGGATAACGCTGGATATCCGTCGTGTTCATGGCATAGAGCGCATTGTTCAGCCGTTCGATCTCAGCCAGAATAGATGTAATTCTTTGTGATATAATGGCCCTGTTCAAGAAAAAACTCCTTATTCGATTTGATAATACTGCACTTCGCCGCCCGAAGAGACGGTACAGTAGCCGCTGGTGTTTGGTGTGTGGATCTCGGCGATCTGCTCCGGCTGCTCAATCAGAACGATGTATTTGGGCGGAACCTCTTTTACCGTGGAGAGCATTTGGTTGATAAGCTGCTCTTTACCCGGCTCCGCATAAATGATCTCGTAAACTTCACCATCCGCAAAAAAGATGATTTTTGCGGGGTACTCGCTGACAGAGTGATATTCTACCTGCTCCATAAAGTCGGTAAGAACCCAAACGGCCTTTGAAAGCCCGTGATCGATGCTCTCCTCCGCATCAGCGGGAATGCGGTAATACTCGCCGCGCTGCACAATGCGGCCCTGCTTTTGCAGGTAGGACAGCAGATTTCGAATTTTACTTTCCTTGTGCGGATAGAGCTTCAAAAGCTGCATCTCCGTCAGAGCGCGGTACATGGAAACATCCCGCAGGAGGCCGGCGGCTTCCTGCCCATAGATCTGTTCCCTCGTTTTCATTGAAACATCTCCTCGTTATGCGTATTGAAGCCGTATAATCGCCGTATTGCTGTTGGTTGTGGAGCGTTATACGTCTTAAATGCGTATTGTGTACGGATTAGCATGGATGCTGCTTTGGCGCAGCACGCTGAGCAAGCTCGGCCAGCTCCCGGCGATCTGTGGTGATCAATTCCTTTTCCATTTGACTGCACTTGATCTCCACGGCAATATTATTGTTATTTGTGCTGATGAGAGCGCTGCCGCGCTCAAAGTGCGTAATTTCCATCAGCTCGGCTTCAGAAAGGTGAAGAACACCCTGAACACGCTGGGCTTCCTCCTCTTCCAGATTCAGCAGGATCTTCGTTTTGCTGTTGTTGATGATGCCCTTGCCATATTTACCGTCGTCCAGCGCAAAAAAGTCATTGAGGTCCTGTGTGGCGCAGACAAGGCTGCCGCCATAGCCGCGGATCGTCTTGGCAAGCTCCAGAACGGATTCGGCGGCCTGCCGGTTGCTGCTGGCGCCGATGAGCTGCCAGCATTCGTCCACGAAGATGGCTTTTTCCGCCGTGCGGTTCTCTTTGGCCTTGTCCCATACAAAGTCAAGAGCAACAAACATCCCCACCGTCAGCAGATCACCGGTCAGCTCAGAAATATCAAGGACGATGTACTTGTTGTCCAGTGCCACATTGGTTTGCTGATTGAAGGAGCGGGCAGAGCCGTTGACCAGCCGGTTCAGGATGTTGGCAAGGCGCTTTGTTTCCGGAGAGGCGGCGAGAATTTCATACAGGTCTCCCAGGATCGGCATTTCTTTATAGCACCCTGGATTTTTCGGCTGTTCCAGAGAAGCATTGTCATGTGTGATGCCCTTGACCCCGTAGGTGCAGATCATGGCATCATCCAGAAGCTGCCGCTCCTCGTGGGACATGTCCGGAATTAAGAGGCTGAAAAACGTGTGCAGCCGCTGAATTTTGGCTGCCAGCAGAGATTTTTCCGCGCCGGGGCCATCCAGCAGATCGTCCACGGACTTATCTGCCTTGCGGATCTCCATGATGTTGATGCAGTTTTGAGAAGCCGGAGATATGGAGATAAACTGTCCGCCGATGTTGGAACAGGCCCGGTGAAACTCATGCCCTTTGAGCGGCGCGATGATAAAGACCTGAATTCCCTTGCGGCGCATACGCAGAGCCATCAGCTGAAGTGTAAAGGTTTTTCCGGCTCCGCTGGTTCCGAGAATGGCGATATTGGCATTCTTGTAGACGCGGGAATCGAAGATGTCCACGATGATGAGAGAATTGTTGTGCTTGTTGACGCCGAGAAGAATGCCGTTGTCATCGCACATCTCATAGCTGGTGAAGGGATAGCAGCTGGCGGCTCCCGTTGTCAGAACATTCCGCTTAGACCGCTCATAGAGCTGGCGCTCCAGAGAAACCAGAGGAAGAGAGGATAAAAAAGCCTGCTCCTGACAAAAGGAACAGGTCTGTACATCCATGTCCTGCGAAAGCAGGAGTTTTTTCATTTCCGCGACCTTCCATTCAAGGTCATCCACGCTGCCGGCTGTGACGGTGATAAGCAGGTTCAGATAATAAAAATCCTCATTGTTGGAAAGACCGTCTTTTAGAAAATAGCCGCTGCGGATCGCACCGTCGAGATCGTCAAAATCCGTGTTGGTGTCGCTGGTTTCCTTGATTTTGCTGCGGTTGATACGGAGCTGCTGCCCCAGCTTTCTGACCATGCGGTCCTTTGGCTGCCGCGCGAGAAAGACGTCCAGATCGATCCCGTCGCCGGCGTTGACCAAAAGGCTGAGCCAACCGGCGGGAACGCGCGCTTTATACCCATCTGATGGGACAAGAAGATAGGCATAATATAGCCCATCTACACAGAGGTAGTTTCCATGGGTAAGGTCGATGCTGTCAGGGGCATAGAATTCATTGACGGGAATTGCGTTGATGTCCCGTCCGGAGGCCATGTAGTCCGCCAGAACGGACTTCACCCGCTGGTAGAACGGCTCACTGCTGGCCCTGCGGCAGAGAATGTTATAAAGAATCTCCGCCGTGGCGTCGTCCTCGTTCTCAGGGGAAATGACCTCGTTGCCGCACTGCCGCAGATAATTTGCCGCCGTGCGTGCGGCTGTTTGCAGGGAAGCGATTGCATCCTCTTCCTCATGGCCGCGCTTGGTTCCGGGCAGCGGCTCATACTCGAAAACGAGAAAAAAGCGCCTTGTGATTGCCTCACGGGAGCCAAGCTGCCGAATGAGCTTCAGGTAGTCTTCCTGCAAGACACGGCAGCGCGGATCCTGCTCATGCTCCAACTCCCTGCGGACGGTATCGTAACGAACAAGGGAAAGAGCAATGCAATATATTCAGTTCCAATTTCCCATGCGTCGATATGGAAATAAACGGTATAGTCTCTTTGGAGAACGCAGGTAAGGATACAGGTCAGGACGGTCAATATCGCAGTTGTGGTGATGACAGGTTTGAAAATTTTGCCAAGTTCTAATTTCAAAAGCCGCAGCATAGAATCACATCCTTTTGAACTAATTTTACCTATCCTCACAAGTATGTGCAAGTCAGATGGAACAAACAAGGGGTTTAAGGGAATGAAATCCCCGAAACCCCTTGCTTGTTACTTCATGAAATCAAGGCACCGATGGTCAAATAGTTCTGCCCGTTTTTCTCCTCGTTTTTAACAATGATTTTCCCGCCGTGCTGCTCTACCATTTTGCGAACATTAGATAGTCCATATCCCCGGCCCTGATCCGCCTTTGTTGACCAACCGCGTCTAAACATTTCTGTCATTTCCGTTCGAGAGATTGGTGGACAAGGGTTTGATACCAGAAGCAAAAGAGCGTTCACCTCGTCCTCGGCTTGAAGATACACGGTATCTCCGTCGGATGACGCCTCTAAAGCGTTATCCAATAGAATTCCAAGTAAATCGATCCAGTCACTCTCGGATAAAGAACGATGCAAAAATGAACCGGCGATGGATATTTGGAGTTGGATATGCTGCATCTGTGCTTGCATTATTTTCCCAAATAGCATTCCGCACAGCACTTTGCTGTCGCACTTTAATAACTCACGATCTGAGGGATTCAAGCTGATTTGTCCGGTCAATTCTGTAATTTTTGCTTTGGCCTCGTCCAGCGTTCCCGTAGTCATCACTGCTGCTGATATTGCCATCATGCGATTATTGTACTCATGCTGTTGGGCTCGTACAGACTCCACCAATTCTTCCACCATAGGAAGATATTGCTCCAACAGGCGGCCTCTGCGTTGAAATTGGATGCGGCTCTGATCCCAAAGAAGAACCATGCCATCTATCAAAACCAATAATGCCAAAAGAGTTGCCATGATTGGAAGCCACAGATTTGTGCGCAGCAGGTCTGCCTGCCATACCCGCCAGACAAGCAACAAGATGAGAAAAGAATTTCCAATGATAATGCAGAGCGGTGTATCGCCTTCTTTTAGCTGTTCTCTTATCCAACGGAGCAATCCAGTTCCCCACAGAGCCGCCCACAAAAGGAGCGAAAGCATACGTACCCCATATACAGGCCAAAAACCGACGCTCAGATCAAGTAGTCCAAGTACAACAAAGCACACTTCTCTCAGAAGCAGGAAAAGCGCAAATTGCATGGTAGTTCCCCAAAAGATATGTGCTTCTCCCGAATCAAAGCAAACACTATTCAAAAGGAGTACGGCTAAAAGCAGGAATAATACAAAAACGAAATTGTCCAGCGGGACAACAACATAGGCAACAGGATCTGTGCTGTATCCTGTAAGGCGGGATAGTAGGCATATAACAAAATTCCCGGCAAGCACGCAGTTCCTCAATCGTCCTTGCCAGCCAAGCGTTCCAAATACACAGGCACTCAAAAGGGCAGAATCCAAAAACACTTGAACAAACAATTCGACTCCCATCATAAAGCTCGCTCCCTCAAGTTGTGCTGGTACTTTTCTCCAATAGGGATAGTCTCTTTACAATCTTTCAGCCACAGCTCTTTTGCACCTTTGTCGATTTTTTTGATGAATACCGGATTGATTAAAAAACTTTTGTGACATTGAATCAGATTATCTTTCCCTGCTAACTCCAGCAATCGCATCAGGCTGTAACCAGAAATCTGGTCTGCCAGATCTTCCCCTTGTGAGATACTATGAATGACAAGCCGTTTTCCAAAAGATTCTATATAACGAATTTGCTTTAGTTCATATTCAAATAGAAATTGCTTCTGCTCAATTCGGAGTATGGGCTCTGGCTTCTTCATTTGCTGTCCCATATCAAGTGCAGTCGAAACAGCTCTTAGGAATTGCTCTTGCGTAAAAGGCTTAATGAGAAAGTCATAGCATTTGATCTCGCGGTAAGCCGCTAACTCCTCACCACCTAATTCTGTTGTAAAGAGGATTGGCGTAAATCGATACTCTGGCATAGCACGGATATGTTTTCCCAACTCGGTTCCGCGATAGTCCGGCAGTTGAATGTCCAAAATAAACAAATCAATATGATGCTTACCAGCCCAATCAAAAGCATCTGTTGCAGTAGCGCAGATTGTGATCTGATGGTCACTATATAACGCTTTCATGTATTGACATATCAGCGCTGCGGCTGCCGCGTTATCTTCAACTAAAAGGAGCTGCGCCATCCTGATCACCTCATTTTCCTCTCTCAATTAGGGTTGAGCAAAACGCGAGTTTTGCAAAGTTGAGCCACAATATATAGGTTTCAAGCGAGTCGGATGGCACTATTTATTGTATAGTCTCATGAGCAAATCGGAGTTTTGCTCATCCCTATCTCTCAATACCAAAACAATTATATAATGCCGGTTGCAAAACCGAAAGTAAAACCGCGTTTGTCATAAGCAACGATATCAATTTTTTCACTTGTGTGCTCTCCTTTCTTTGCCTCTGTTTGGGTTTTCCTTCCTACTTTTTTCTTATTTCATTGATCACCTCCACAATAATGCAAATTATATACCCCAAAACCATTATGCCCACAGGCACTACTACAAAAATTAGGAAAAATTTACCAATATATTCATATATGGCCGCTTCTACTATGCTCCCCATTTTTATCCCCTCCTGTCCTTTCCAGAGTCAGCCATGAGCAAAACTCCAAAAGAGTAGTAATTGCAATGGTTCCCGGCCATGGCTTCAACCGAAAATCACTCATATGGTATAGAAAGCGGAGCCCCTTTTTGGTAAAATTGACTTGAGAGAAAACCAACCAGAAACGGGCTGGCCGCTATCTATCGACAGGAAATCATTCAGGATGTGACGCTGTTCACATCCCAAAGTGCCGCCATGTTTTACGACAAGCTTTTCAGCAGCTTGGACTTCACGCTGCCCAGAGCGGCAACCGGGCGGCGGGGCTTCCCCAAAGAAGCCATGGTCTGTGCGTTTATCGTTATGAAATGTGAGGGGTTCTCGCAAATCACAGATTTGATGGATTATCTGGACAACAATCGGCTCATTGCCCACTACTGCGGGTTCAACATCATGGAGCCACTGCCGTCCTACTGGACGTATGACCGCTTCCTGCGGCAGCTGAACAACGGTGCGTTGAAATCGATCATGGCCAATCTGGTGCGGAAGCTGTATGAGCTGGGCGTGGTAGATGCGTCTTTCGTTGGTCTGGATTCCACACCCGTCATGGCGAACACCAAGCAGAACAACCCGAAATCCTTTGCAAAAAACAAGTTCTCTAAGGAAAACCATCCCAAAAGCGACCCAGACTGCGCCCTCGGCGTCCACTCGGCCTCCAACCAGCACAATGAGCGGCGGTATGAGTTCTACTGGGGATACAAAAGCCATGTGCTGGTGGACTGCATTTCCGGGCTGCCGCTCTACGAACTGACCACCCAAGCCAACATCATGGATTCCACAGTTGCCGTTGACATCCTCGCCGCAGCCAACCAGATCCTCCCTTTGCAGGGGTGTTCCTTCCTTGCCGACAAGGGCTACGACGCAAAAAGCATCTACAATACGGTAAAAACGGTCTATGAGGGCGAGGCATTTATCCCCCTCAATCCACGCGGTACGAAAGATTCAAAGGCGCTTTCTGCCGGTAATCCGGTCTGCGCGGCCGGGCTGGCCATGCACAAAGATGGCAAAACCACCGACAATCATCGTACCCGGCAGAAATACTGCTGCCCCTTCCGCCAGTCCAAGACCGGTGCTTGCCCCTGCAACCACAAGAACTGGAACAATGGAAAGAAAAGCCGGGGCTGCACGAAATACAGGACCGTTCCCGATGACTACAGGCTTTCCATTGACCGCAGCTGTCTCTATTTTAAACGGACTTACGCCCTGCGTACAGAGTGCGAGCGCTACAATTCCCGCTTCAAATCCACAGGTCAGGAACGGCTGTGGGTGCGCAGCGGCGCAAGCGCGGCGAACCTCAACACGCTGGCCCACATCTCCGCCCTGGCGGTTGCGTTGGCCGCTGTTCTGCACGGTTCTCACTCCTACCGTTCTGCCAAACAGCTTCGGCGTTCCGCCTGATCTGCCTTTTCCATAC
>ENA-OOZT01001122-OOZT01001122.1-human-gut-metagenome-genome-assembly--contig:-NODE-1122-length-19254-cov-7.025783_pt1 | contig 19254 bp, 20 predicted proteins | sample MGYA00241192_ERZ501407 | MGnify/ENA primary metagenome ERZ501407 (study PRJEB25962, sample SAMEA2042911) | human gut metagenome | biome: human gut; feature: human-associated habitat; material: faeces...
AATCGGCTGACACGACGGTGCAGACCAGTCCGCAGACTGGCTGTGGCGATCCGTACTCCCCTACGAGCGCCCCATCGGCCCACGCAAAAATAGGAGGCAGATATTATGACAAACCGCAAGAGTACCAAACGGGCCTTGCGGGGAAGCGTCATGGCTATGGTTCTGTGCCTGGCCATGCTGGTAGGCGCTACTTTCGCATGGTTCACCGACACCGCAAGCACCGGTGTCAACAAGATCCAGGCCGGTAATCTGGATATCGAGATTCAGGATGAGACTGGCAAGGCGATCGACACTCTGGCATGGGCAACGAAAGACGGTACCGCTTTCGCCGAAGATGGAAAAACGCCCCTGTGGGAGCCGGGCTGCACCTACACCCTGACCCCCTTCCAGATCGTCAACAAGGGCAATCTGGCCCTGAAGTATAAGATCGTCGTCACCGGTCTGGAGGGCGACGCTGGCCTGCTGAAGGTCATCAAGTTCACCTATAAGACTGGCGAGGAAACCTTTGACATGAACACCGAGGGCCATCTGACTGCCAACGGCGGCGCTTCCAAAGTGATCACCGTATCCGCTCATATGGACGAGGCCGCCGGCAACGAGTACATGAATAAGACGCTGGAGGGTGTCAAGTTCACCGTCTACGCCACCTAGGACACCGTGGAGAGCGACAGCTTCAACAACACCTATGACGAGAACGCCACTTACCCTGTGGTGAACGTTACGGACCTGAAGGAGGCTCTGACCAATGGCGGCGTCGTGGCTGTTACCGAGGATATCCAGACCAACAACATTGAGGATACGGCGGCCCGCATCGTTATCTCCCAGCCCACCACACTGAATCTGGAGAAGAAGATCATCACCCCCGATAACATGGACAACAATACGAACTTCTGCGCCCTTATCATCGATGCGGATACCACCATCAATGCGGGCGAGAACGGCGGCATTGATACCGGCGTCAACGGCGGCTATGGCATCAACGTCCGGAAGGGCGCTACTGTGACCATCAACGACGGCTACTATTACGGCGGCGGTACTGCTGTGCAGGTTCAGGAGGGTACGCTGGTCATCAATGGCGGCACCTTTGCCTGTGAGCCATTCGAAGATCCGTATGGCTACAACTTCCTGATCAACTGTGTGGACAGCGCTTACAAGAATGGTACGGCGAAGGTCATCATTCAGGGTGGTACGTTTATCAACTTCGACCCCTCCAACAACTCCGCTGAGGGTGCCGGCACCAACTTCGTGGCCGATGGTTACAAGGTCGTGCCTCAGACTCAGACCAACGGCGACATTTGCTATACTGTGGTTGCTGAGTAATTCCCTGCATCAAAAAGAGCGCTCTCCCCGGAATGGGAAGAGCGCTCTTTTGATGTGTGAGGTTATTCCCACTCGACAGGACTTAACTGATTCCGTTTAGGAAATATTGTTCATCCTGTTCGTAGTCCCTTTGATTATTTGATATATCCATATTATCCAGCCTATCACCCCTTCTGTTATCATTTTGTTATCAGCGTTGATAACAAAGGCGGGGAGTTGCAATGGATAATAGCGCTGTTATTTTACCAGAACAATGGCCAATTTCAAAAAGTCTTGAGACAGTGGCGTGAAAAAAGGCCGTTAAGATTGTCCTCTTCCTTTTTTATTCCCCCATCTCATAGGGCTGTATTTTTTTCATAAGCATAGTGCTTGTAATATTGCTTCTGTTTTCAAATCTCATGCAGAAGTCCATGGGATTCACGTTAGCCAATACGCTGTTTTCAAATATCTCTCTTAAAAACTTGATAGAGTAAACATATTCGTCATTTACTTCTCCAGCTTTGTTTCTCCTCTGTGTATAACCAGACATCACAATACTATGAATTGCAGGACTCGCATTAAAAATATTTGCAGAGATAAAGATTGCAAGTCCAAGTACAAGATTTACATATTCCTGCTTTAATGTGGCCTGCGTTTTCTTTTTCTCTTTAAGGTTTCCACTCGCAAGACGAACTACCTCGTTTTCAGGAACATCCTCAATCTCAGGCAAATCCACATCAAGATACATAATGTGGTCATTTCGATCCCAATCATAGTCTACATTAATTTCAACCGGGAGCTCACAGGATGAAATCCATGATTCGACCGCTTCACTTACCTCATCATCACCACCATTAATAAGATTGCTCATATATGTCCTGTTTGCGTTAAACTCAGCAGCATAGCGTTCATTCTCTGATGCTTCGTTTTCAGTCTCCTGTTCTTCAAAAGCATGTTTGTCCTGAGACCAGGCGGAGATGGCAGCGTTCAGCCGACTCTGTATATTTGAATCTACATATTCCTTGCGCAATTTTCCGATCTTAAAGATACTACCCTGTACTGTAGCTTTGGCTTCTTGCATCAACTGTTCACGCACTGTCGCTTCAGTAGGACATGGTACTTCATACTGTCTCCTTTGGTATACCGGAGGTCTAAGGCTGTTCAGTATCTGAAGATACTGCTCCTGGCTGTCTACTTGAGGAGAAAGCTTGTGGATTTCAATAAACCTATCATTTTCTTTCTTGGCTTCATTGTAAGCCTGCTCAAGCATATTCTGACGCTGACCTTCAAGATTTCTGACCATATTTTTATAAGTATCTGTGGTCTTTATTTTCCTTATCACTGACTGATCTGTAATGACATTACCTCTGCCATCCAGTATCTCAACTCTCCCATCCGGGCTCATCTTCAGCTGAACTGAATTCGGAACTGCCACAGCATTGCTTCTTGATCCGGAATGAGACGCCGAGCTTCTGTTCGATGATGAGTGTGATTTGTGGGAGCCGCCGACTTTGGTGCTATAGGACAAACCCGTTCCCGGGATTCCGACAGTAGCCCTTGTTCCTCGCCCTCCAAAATTCATAGAGTGTCCTCTTCCTCCAAGAGACAGACTTGTTCCAGACTTGGAAAAATTCACTTTAACACCCTTACAGATTTTTACAGATTTTCTGAATCTCATTCCCATAAGCGTATCACCTCGTGTAATGTCCTATATGATTTTATAAACCATACTTCAGCATAAACTCATAGCCGCTATCTCCATGCCCAAGTACAAGCAATCCCAACTTTCCATAGTAATAACCGTTAGCCTCTTTATGCTCGTCTATATAATCAACTGCCTCCTGTATGTCAGCTTCAGTAGCTGTAGAGTCCAGTAATGAAGAAGTGTACCTGATCATGTTTTCGCACTGTTCAAGGGTTGCACCGTCCATATAGATTCTTTGGATTTCTCCACTGCTGGAAAGAATGATATCAACAGTTGAATCTCCATATTTATAAGATTTTCCTGTGGAATCCTTCCACGCATTAAGTCTGAACTCGGTACGGTAATGACCGCCCTCTTTATCAGAAGGAATGAAGTTCTCTACATACTCCAAACTGATATCCTCTGATTTATTAATTTCAGCAATAAAACTATCTATCGCACTCTCAGAGCTACCAGCAGTGCTGTCATTCGCAGCAGAGTTATATGCAGGCTGCTCGATAGTTGTAGTCTCAGTATTCGCATTGGAAGAATCCTTGTTGTCTCCGGATCCTCCACCGGCAAGACCTATAATCAGATAAACTATCCAAGCTGCTACAATTATGCCAATCTTCACAGGCTTACTGAGTTTCTGATTTCTCAGCATTAAAATGGTAAGCGGAACCGGAAAAATAAATATCCATCCCAGCACCCATAGCCATGTCTTTCTTTTTTTCGGAGGCTTCCCGAAATTCATGTTGAATGTCTGCTGTTGTACCCTGGTTGCCTCGGCTTGGGCACGCTGACGTCCCTTTTCAAACTGATAGCCCGTTTCTTCTGCATTATCATATTGAACATGTTTAACTTCATCATCAACAGACAAGCCGTTTCCACAGCAGCTGCACGTCAGATTTTTCTGATCTGCATCTACCTGTAAGGATGCGCCGCAATTTGGACAAACCATACTGACAATTTTCATATCTCTACCTCCTGGTATGCCTCTTTTTCTTTCTTTATAAGTTCCTGAACTTTTTTCTTCCTTTCAAACAGTTCATCTCTATGACTGTTGTTTTTGGGGATGTTCAGCAGCCCTGCGTTAATAACAGATAATTCCTCTTCATACATCCCGTACTTACGCAGCAGTTTCGCCGCTTCTCTGTATAATGCAGGAGCATCAAATCGTTTACCTATAGCTATGTAGAATTCTACAAGGGCCTCTTTATCTCTCCCTGTGGACTTAAGATCCAATCCCTGGGATTCTTCCTCAAATCCGTCTCCACCCGTCTTGATTCCTCTCGCAATTTCGGATTTCATGGACTCAAGATAATTTCGAACCTCATCCCTTTGGGCAATATAGTTTTCTTTCCCCGAACCATTTTTTGCTTTTTCCACGGGCGCAGCATTTGCCATGTCTACGCCAAAACGATTTTTTTCAATATCTCCTACTACTCTACGCCAGTTTGTCGCATTTCCATCCGGGAACAGTTTGTTGATATCCCATACAGTAAATGTTTCCCCGAACCTATTATCCTCGGTAGTAAGATGATTGTGCCTGTGCATATAGGGAACGTAACCGTTATCCTCCAGCTCGGCTTTACCTATATCTGTTAATTCGTATTTTGGTTCATAACCAGGAATAACAAGCCTCTCATTTGGAATCTCCATTGCAATTCTGCTTACCAGATCAGCCTTCTTTCCCGCTGTGGAAAGTCCCTCGTTAACAAGAAGTTGTTTTAATTCATCAACTTTTAATGTGCCCAGACTCTTTGCTTTTGACGCCCATTGGAGAAATCCTCTGTCCTGAAGCGATTCTAACGCATGACCCACATCGCGGATTCCATATTTAAACCACCATAATCCCGGATAACCACCTTTAGGTTTTGGATATTTTCCCTGAGAACAATACTCAAGAAGCATTATTTCAGCTACATACAAACCTCGTGCTGAAGGAAAAGATGTTTTTTTCCGTTCTTCAAATGTTATCACCCGAGTTGCCATTTCTGTCCCTGGGTATGAGTAGAAGGTATAATAATCATCCGGCTGATAATAAGGGAGCTCATCCGGAGATATTGAACTCGAATCTGCAAAAGAATCTTTCGAATTCGAAACTGCATGTGATGTACCATTAGACACGCCGATAGTCTTCTTCGTTTTGAATATATCAAACAGTCCCATGCCTTTTCTCCTATTTCTCTTTCTTAACATAAGTGATCTGGATATCGTAACCCAACTTTTCAAGCATCTCTACAAACACCTTGTTCACGATGCCGTCCTTTTTATTTATGAGCCTGCTGATGTATGGAGCGGAAGTTCCTACCATCTCTGCAAGCTGCGCCTGGGTGACACGCCCTTCCAAGCATTTGACCTTAACGTCTATATCAAAATCGTTCTTTACCATAACGCACCTCGCTTTCAATGAAACCTAATTGCACTTATGAGATAATTAATTATACCACAAGTTTACAAACTTTTCAAGGCTTATGGCAGGAAAGACACATGGACAGTTCCGAACTTTTATGATAGAAAAAACAAGGGTGCAACCGACTACCTTGTAGGTTTGAAACTTGCAAGACATTTCTTTAAGCATACAGGAAATAGCGGCGGGGATTGCCCCCCCCGCCGATACCTTATGCGTAGATCAGATCGTTGTTGACCGCCTCCATAGCCCGATCCCGGATATTGTTCATCCTATGCACCCAGAGCATTTGATTCTGGACCTTGAGTTGTTCTGTGACGTTCTCTCGAGCTGCCATTTGCTTTACCAGCTCAAGAAACATGTTTTCCGCCTGCTCGTTTAGATCAGCAAGATAACCGTTCAGCTTGCCGGTGATCTGCAACTCTGTGTACAGTGCCTTGCGGTGTTGCCGGAGATACCGCAGATGCCGCTGGCCTCATATCCCTATTGGGCGCAGCTCTTCATCCGTCACCGTCAGGCACGGGAGATAATAGTCCCCGTGCAACTCGTACCACAGCCCGTTCTTTTCGTCGTAGATTTGCTTTTCCATTGTTTTTACCTACCTTTCATAGCTATGATTTTTTAAGCGGCGATGCCGCTGTTTTGCCTGTTGTGCTTCTCTGGCTTGTGCGATCAGATCGTCAATTTGTTTGCTTCCGAACACTTTCCGAAGGAGCGCATAGTCCTTGTTCTGCTCCCGCAGAGCGGTGTTTTCCTCTTTGAGCCGGTCGTTGCTTGCTATCAGATGTTCGTTTTCCCGATACAGCTTTCCGTTTCTCTCATTAATCCGATGGTAGTTATCCCAAGCCTTTGCGCACTGAACGATGAGACTTTTTACCATCTTTTTAAGCTTTTTGATCAGTGGATCGGCAAACTTGGCCGTATAACTCTTGGCCGTCATAAACGTTTGCGGCTCTGGAAGCTGATACTCAGGATCGTGTTCCAGTTTATCTTGCATGTCGTGGTAGGATTGATTGCCGTCCTCCAGATTGTTGATCCGCTTGACCAAGGTATTGAACTCCGACGACTTGTCGGCGAGCTTTTCTTCCACAGCAGCGAGCTCCTTTGTGCGCTCCTGCTTCTTGTAATCGATCACGCTCAGATGCTCCTCATGGCTGCCGTTCTGTTCCCATTCAAAGCTGTGTCGGAACATGGCAATGGCAAGCTCCTCCTTTTCGGACAGTACCCATTGATTCCACTCTGTTGCTCCACGGGTGCCGCCACGGAAGCCCTGTGCGGCGAGGGCTTGTTTCAGCGATACCCGCGTATCCAGGCCCCGCTTGCTCCCGGTGGTGAAGGGAACGAAATCGATGTGGATATGGGGTGTGGCCTCGTCCATATGAAGGTGGGCGGAGAAGACATACAAATTGGGGTTCCGCTCCCGGAAGCCCTGGAAGTATTCATCCAGGGCAACCTTGGCCTGTTCGCCGATCTCCGTTCCGGATCCCGTATCATCCCGGTTGCCGATCTGAATGATCAACTCATGAAACGGCTTCTCCTGTTTGCCGGCGCGGATCTTTTCATAGTAATTCTCGATCCGTCTATCAGAGCGTGTCTGCTTGGCGTTGTACCGTTCCAGGGCTTCATCGAACAGTTTGTGATAGACCTGCTTGATCGGCTCGTTACAGTATTCTACATTGAGGTGGGTGCGGTCAGGGTCCACATTTGCTGCCTTGAATTTTCGGCTGTTGTGATTGACGGAGCCTTTCCCGACCTCGGCGCTGATCGTTCTTTTCATTTCAAATCACATCCTTTCCTTGCGCTGCTTAAGCAGCGGCCTTTGTTACTTTCTGCGAAAGTAACGCAAAAGCACTTTTGACAGCCTGCGGCCATCAAAAGGTGCTGTTGCGCTCTCCGAGGGGGATGCCGGAAGCATCTTCCCGCCGCTGCGGTCAGATACTCCCGGAGGGGTGCTGCCCCTGCTATTTGAGGATAGCTCCCTGGCAGGGAGCCCTTTGAAAAGGGCTCCCTTGCATCCCCGCCGAAACTTACTGCCTAAGAGGAACATTGCAAGGATGCAGGAATCTGGCCCCCTGCAATGTTGCAACCTTACAGCGGTAATTCATTCGGCAGTTGCCAGAACCATTGATTACCGTCCTTCACCGATCGAACGTTTAAGCACTTCTTTACCTCGTCAATGATCCGCTTGGAGATATCCATGCGCTTAGCCTTGTCCATCAGCGCCTGTTGCGGGTATCGGCCGTCGGAGAGACAATCGAGAATCAGCTTCTCGGCAAGATCGGATTTCTTCTCCCGGCTGACACCTGAGAGCAAGTCATCAATGCTGATGTCATAGTGTCCAAGCCAGCGGAAGCCGTTGTCTGCGCTCAGCTCAAAGGCAACGGGCTCGCCCTCCGGTGCAAGGGAGGATTTCTCGTGTGCCATCACCCGTACCTCCGGCTTTTCCTTGACTCTGCCGACAATCAGAACACTCCGAGCTGCGGCCTGAAAATCGATGGATCCAAGCCCACGGTATTGGCTCTTGGTGCCCTGTGCCTTGTTCAAGTGTCCGACAAGAATCATTGCACATTTATACTTTTCTGCGATCCTGCTAAGCTGAGCAAGAACTGTTCGTACTTCGTTCGCCCGATTCATATCAACACCGGTGCCAACATAAGCCTGTACCGGGTCGAGAATCATCACCCTGGCACCCGTCTCGGAAATTGCCTGCTCCACACGCTCGTCCAGCAGGGTGAGGCTTGCTTCCGTTTCGTCGATCACCTTGATTTGTGCGCAATCTGCGTCACCGGCCAGAAGGCGTGGCTTGATGGTATCACCGAGTCCGTCCTCCGCTGTCTGGTAGATGATCTTGACCGGCTCCTGCGGTCTGTCATCACATGGGAGAGATTCTCCCTGTGACAGCAGTGCCGCCAGCCGCAGAATCAGCGTGGTTTTGCCCTCGCCGGGATCGCCGTGGATAATTGTGAGTTTCCCATATGGGATATACGGATACCAGAGCCATTGAACTTCTTCAACGGGAACCTGATCCATGCTGATAAGCTTCAATTGTGTCATACATTCTACCTCCTCCCAAAATAGTTCTTGAAATTGAGGCGGAATGCCGCTATACTGCTAATAGTTACATGGAGTGATCGCCCGTCATCTGCGCCAACAGATGTGTTCAGGGCGGTCATTCTCGTTTCATCCGTCATTCCGATCCCTCCTTCATTCCATACAGCGTCCGGGTGATCAGCTCAATGTTGTCCAGCAGCTCGTCCCGGAACTCGCCTGCGGCCTCGATACGTTTGAGTTCATCGAGAACGGCGGCAAGCTGGTTACGCAGTGCCTTGTACACTCTCGGATTGCCCTGGACCACGATATCCCGGTTCAGACACTTCCGATAACAATACTCCTGCTTCGGTAAGCCGGAGAGTGCCACGGCAGCGTTGATCTGCTCGTTTTCTTCGGGTGATACCCGGAACCCCACTGTGATATTTCTCCAGCGGTTGTGTTCGTCTCTGTTTTTAGTTGACATTGGCTTTCACCGTCCTTTCTTTTTCCAATCTTTCGATCATTTCCGTCTGCTTCGATGGGAACAGATGCGCATAACGCAGCGTTACCTCAATACTTTCGTGACCAAGCCTGTCCGCAATCGCCACCGGCGTAAAGCCCATGTCGATCAGCAGGGAAACGTGGCTGTGACGGAGGTCATGGATTCTGATCCGTTTGACCCCTGCGGCTTTTGCTCCACGATCCATTTCATGGTGAAGATAGCTCTTAGAGATCGTAAAGATCCGGTCCTTCTTTTTCAGCCCGTAGAGCATTTTCAAGTAATCCTGCATCTCTTCGCATAGAAACGGCGGCATCTTGATCGTGCGGTTGCTTTTCTCCGTTTTCGGCGTTGTGATCACGTCCTCACCGTGCAGCCTCTGATACGATTTGCTGATCTTCACGGTCCCGGCCTTGAAATCAAAATCCGCAGGCGTCAACGCCAGCAGCTCACCCTCCCGTATACCGCACCAGTAGAGCATTTCAAAGGCGTAGTAGGAAACCGGCTTATCCATCATTTCATTGGCAAAGCGCTGGTATTCTTCCTTCGTCCAGAAGCTGATGTTGCCGCCGTCCTTATCGCCCATGCTGCCCGCTTTGGCGGCGGGATTGGAGCGGAGGTCATAGTGCCGCACGGCATGGTTGAAAATGGCGCTGAGCTGATTGTGGACGGTTTTCAGATACGTCTGCGAATACGGCTGCTTCTTTTCATCCCGAAAAGCCAGCAGCGCATTCTGCCAGGCGATCACGTCCTTTGTGGTGATCTCGCTGATATTCCGCTTCCCGAAATACGGCAGGATCTTCGTCTTGATGATGTGCTCCTTCGTGAGCCAGGTGTTTTCCTTGAGCCGGGGCCTGATGTCCTTTTCATAGAGCTCTGTAAAGGCTTCAAAGGACATATCCATATCGGCGGCGTTCTGGAGCTGGAAGGTGCGCTCCCACTCCTGCGCCTCCCGCTTGGTGGGGAAGCCACGCTTGCATTTCTGCTTGTGTTCCCCCTTCCAGTTGTTGTACCAGGTCATCACATACCAGGTACCGCTGTCTTCGTTCTTATAAACGGACATTGTTACACCCCTCCTTTCCGAGTCCGTAGACCCTTTCGTTGAAATACTGTCTGTTGATCCTTCCCACGATCGTGACGAAGCCTTTGGCCTTGAGCTCGTCATTCAGCCTCCGTATGACCTTGTAGGCATAGGAGGCAGAGACGCCAAGTTCGGCGGCGACTTCCTCTACTCGCATAAACTTGTTTTCCATAAAAATCTCCTTTCTTTGTTTTCGTGGAATTATTGAATAACCTGGATCAGAGCATAGACTTCTCTTGTTTAGTGTCGGAAGTACTTTCTGGCCGCCATCCGATTTGCCCGGGCGGGTTGCACCACGACTCTGATGCGGGAGGTTATTCAGTTGAAAACTTAACGCTAATTATTTAAGTCGAGCTCATTATACTAAACGTTTCTGTTAAAGCCAAGAGGCTTTGAAGAAAATATTTATCTTTTTTGTTTAAGGTATTCTTGACATCACTAAGCGTATCTGCTATAATTTGATCAGTACATACACAGGAGGGTTTCCCTATGGCTATTGGAGAAAGGATACGCTTCATCCGCAATCTGCGTGGCATGACACAGAAATATCTTGGTACACTGGTCGGCTTCCCGGAGAAGACCGCCGATATCCGCATGGCCCAATATGAGGCCGGTAGTCGCACCCCAAAAGAGGATCTGACCAAGGCGCTGGCGGGTGCGCTTGATGTATCTCCTCTGGCTCTCGATGTTCCCAACATTGACAGTTACTATGGGCTGATGCACACGCTGTTTGCTTTGGAAGATCGTTACGGGCTGACCATTGAGACCAAAGACGGAGAGGTCCTTTTCCGCGTTGATCCCCGGAAGGGGAAGGATGCTACCCGTATCTCTGAGCTGGTTTGCGCTTGGGCTGCTATTGCCAAGAAGTACCACGCTGGAGAAATCAGCAGAGACGAATACGACAAGTGGCGCTACAACTATCCGCAATATGATAAAGCCTCAGGTTATGTAAAGGTGCTATCGAAGGAACTGAACGATACAATGACCAAAGCGTTCAAAGACCGTGTAAAAAACGACTGAATCCGAACAAAACAAAAAGAGCTACCTGACTTCTCTAACAGAAATCAGATAGCTCTTTATTCTTGAATAATCTTAAAATGTTGTCATTTTGTTGTCACGAAGCGTTTTCGCAAAGCAGAAACCCAGTGTTTATGCGGGTTTACAGCGTTTCGGACATCATTCCCACTCCACGGTTGCGGGGGGCTTAGAGGTGATATCGTAGACGATGCGGTTGATATGCTTTACCTCGCCCACGATGCGGCCGCTGACCTTATCCAGCAGCTCATAGGGCAGGCGGGACCACGTAGCGGTCATGAAGTCCTGAGACTGCACCGCCCGCAGGGCCAGCGTATAGTCGTAGGTGCGCTCGTCGCCCATGACACCCACGCTGCGGACGCTGGTCAGCACGGCAAAGTACTGACTGGTGGTACGGTCCAATCCCGCCAGAGCCATCTCCTCCCGGAAGATGGCATCGGCATCCCGCAGAATCTCCAGTTTCTCATCGGTGATCTCACCGATGACACGGATGGCCAGACCGGGGCCGGGGAAGGGCTGGCGCCACACCAGCTGCTCCGGCAGGCCCAGCTCGATGCCCAGCTGCCGCACCTCGTCCTTGAACAGCCGCCGTAGGGGCTCCACGATGTCCTTGAAGTCCACGCAGTCTGGCAAGCCGCCCACATTGTGGTGGCTCTTGATGACCACGGACTCACCGCCCAGACCGGACTCCACTACATCGGGATAGATGGTACCCTGTGCCAGGAAATCCACGGCACCAATCTTCTTGGCCTCGGCCTCAAAGACCCGGATGAACTCCTCGCCGATGATCTTGCGCTTGGTCTCCGGGTCGGTGACGCCGGCCAGCCTGGAGAGGAAGCGGTCCTTGGCGTTGACCCGGCGCACGTCCACATGGAACTGGCGGGTCATGACCTCCTCCACCTGATCGCCCTCGTTCTTCCGCAGCAGACCGTGATCCACGAAGATACAGGTCAACTGATCGCCCACGGCACGCTGCAGCAGGGCGGCAGCCACAGAACTGTCCACGCCGCCGGAGAGAGCCAGCAGCACACGGCCACTGCCGATCTTGGCCCGGCACTCCGCCACGGCCTCCTCCAGATAGGACGCCATGGTCCACTCGGCGGTGAAGCCGCAGATTCCGTATAGGAAATTCTGCAGCAGCTCCTTGCCGTACTGGGTGTGGAGTACCTCCGGGTGGAACTGCACGCCGTAAAGCTGCTTCTCGGCGCACTGGATGGCAGCGCAGCGGCAGCCGTCGGTGGAGGCCACCACCTCGAAGCCGGGGGCCAGCGTCTCCACCTCCACGCCGTGGCTCATCCAGTACACGGCGGTGGCGGGGATATCCTTAAACAGAGGGCTCTTGCCGTTATGGGTCAGCTCTACCTTGCCGTACTCACGGGTCCCGGCCCGGCGGCACTGGCCGCCCAGCAGATGGATCATCAGCTGCTGACCGTAGCAGATGCCCAGCACAGGGATGCCCATAGAGAACAGGGCGGGATCCACCATGGGAGCATTTGGCTCGAACACCGTGGCGGGGCCACCGGTGAAAATGAGAGCGTCAGGCTGGAAGGCCCGGATATTCTCCATAGACTCCCGCCAGGAGCGGATCTCGCAGTATACGCCGCATTCACGGACACGGCGAGCCACCAGCAGATTATACTGGCCGCCGAAGTCCAGCACTAAAACCTTTTTCATACCGGATCATCCTCCCGGAAGGTGATGTGGTCGGGCGTAGCCTCCTCGATAACGGCCAGAGAGTGGATGTTGTAGCCCTGCTCCCGGAAGGAGTCGCCGCCGTGCTGGAAGCCCTTTTCCACCGCCACGCCGATGCCCACCAGCTCGGCGCCGGCGGCATTGACGATGTCGATGAGACCCTGCATGGCATAGCCCTTAGCCATGAAGTCGTCGATGATAAGGACCTTGTCCTCCGGCCCCAGCCACTCCTGCGCCACGATAAGGGTGGCCTTCTTCTTGTAAGTATAAGAGAAGATCTCGCTCTGGTACAGGCCACCCTCGATGTTGTCGCTCTTGGCCTTCTTGGCAAACACCATGGGCACGCCGTACTTATTGGCGCAGATGGTGGCCAGAGCGATGCCGCTGGCCTCGGCGGTCAGCACCATGGTGATCTTGCTGACGTCAAAATAACGGGCGAACTCGTCCGCCAGTTCCTCCATGAAGGCGGTGTCCACCCGATGGTTCAAAAACCCGTCTACCTTGATGATGTTGCCGGGCAGGACACGGCCCTCCCGGCGGATACGCTCTTTCAATGCTTCCACGATCTACACTCCTTTATTATAAGTCGCTGGTACTCCACCATATTGACCCTATTCTGCCCAATTTCCGGGGGAAAAACAATAGGGAGAAAAACCAAGCTTTTCTTGGTTTTTCTCCCGGTATTTGTCAGTTCTCCCAGTTCAGAGGTGCACCTGAACGCTGGGATAAGCTGTCCTTTACGAAGTCGGCAAACCGCTGGGCCGCCGGGGTCAAAGGCACGTCCCGCAGGACGCACAGATCCACGCTGCGGGGCGGGATCTCGAAGTCCGTAGCCAGCTTCCGCAGTCGACCCTTCGACAGCTCTTCGTGGACGAATTCTTCCGTGACGCCCGCCACCCCGAAGCCGATGGCCGCCAGATCCACCAGCAGGCTCCGTGCACCCAGCTCGATCTCCGGATGCAGCCGCTGGCCATTTTGTAGGAAGTACTTCTCCAGATACAGCCGGGAGGAGGCCTTGCGCTCCAAAAGGATCAGGGGGAAGGCGGCGATCTCCGCCAGAGAATAGACATGGCCGAAGTCACAGGGATAGTCCGCCGCCGCCACGAACACGGAGTGGGTGGCGAAGCAGGGGTGCGTCTCCAGCGAGGCGGACTCCTGGGGGGTGCTGGCAAAGGCGATATCCACCTTGCCGGATTGCAGCAGGCCCAGTACCTTGTGGCTGCGGCCGGAAACGATCTGGATGTGGATGGCGGGATACTGCCGGTGGAACCGATCCAGATACGGCAGTAGGAACTGACTGGTGACGGTGTCGCTGGCGCCGATGGTCAGGTGTCCCATCTGCAGCTCCCGGCTCTGGGACAGCTTCTCCTCGCCGGTCTCCAGCAGGCCGATGGCGCTGCGGACGTACTCGTACAGCATCCGGCCGTCCGGTGTCAGGGCCACGCCACGGGAGTTGCGGGCAAACAGACGGGTCTGCAGCTCGCCCTCCAGCTGCTTGATGGACTGGCTGACGGCGGATTGGGAGATATACAGGGCCTGAGCGGCGGCGGTGATGTTGCCGGCCTCGGCCACCTCCTTGAATACACGATAAAGCTCCAATTTCACAGACATGATGCAGGACCTCATAAATAGGGATAATATATATCACTGGTGCAATATGCTGTCATTATAGCAGATTTTTACGGGATTGCAAGGGAATTTATAGCGCCCTGTCTCTTGAAACACCGGGGAGGATGTGCTATAATGCCATATAGCATATGGAAAAGGATGACTTCTATGGATAAGCGCACCACAGATATCGTCTGCTACTGCACATGGGTCGGTCTGCTCGTCGCCGTGCTGGCGGGGAACCGGGAGGCCAGCCGCTTCCACCTGAACCAGTCGCTGGTGCTGGGTATTTTCGGCCTGCTGGGGGTCATCCCCTGCGTGGGCTGGGTGTGGGCCGTCTTTGTGGCGGTGTGGTGGTGCATGGGCCTTACCGGAGCCATCCGGGGTGTGGAGCGGCCGGTGCCGGTGCTGGGCGGCATCCGTATCCTGCTTTGATGCACCGTTGTATGGAGCGTGCTGCGGCACGATTTTCATAGTGGACCAATGTTCAACAATTAGGAGGAAAAAACCATGTCTTTTATGATTGAAACGTCTGCCCGTCACATTCACCTGACCCAGGAGACGCTGGAGAAGCTGTTCGGCGAGGGCTATGAGCTCACCGTCCGCAAGCCCCTGTCCTATCCCGGCCAGTTCGCCAGCAACGAGCGTCTGACTGTGGTGGGCCCCAAGAAGGAGATGGCCAACGTGTCCATCCTGGGTCCCGTGCGTAAGATGGATCAGATCGAGCTGTCCGCCACCGATGCCCGCACGCTGGGCATCGATGCCCCCGTCCGTGAGAGCGGCGACGTGAAGGGCTCCGGCGCATGTAAGCTGGTAGGCCCCAAGGGTGAGGTGGAGCTGACCGAGGGCGTCATTATTGCTAAGCGTCACCTGCACATCACCGAGGCCGATGCCGCCGAGATGGGCGTGAAGAACGGCGAGATCATCAAGGTGGCCTGCGGCGGCGAGGGCCGTAAGCTGATTTTTGACGATGTGGTGGTTCGTGTCAACAAGGACGCCGTCACCACCATGCACATCGACACCGACGAGTCTCAGGCTGCCGGCAACCCCAAGGTTGGCGAGATCGTGCGGTAAGCAAGCACAAAAAAGGACACGACAGGCTGTGCCTGCCGTGTCCTTTTTTACTTCTTGGGGGATGCCCCATTACAAAGACGCCACGAACAGAGTGTCCAGCACGATGTTGGTGACGCCGGCGGCAATGGTGACGTACAGACCCAGCTGAGGCCGTTCCGCCGTCACCAGAAAGCTCTGGAAGGTGTTTTGCAGCATATAGGGGATCAGGCCCAGCAGGACGATACGTCCGTAGCTGACGCACACCGGCAGCATGGTCTCGTCGGCGCCCAGCAGCCGGGACATAGGCGTGAGAAAGGCAATGCCGCCGATGGTGAACACGGCACCCAGCCCAATCAGCACATAGATCAGCAGGGAGAAGATCTCGTTGGCACGCTTTTCGTTGCCGGCTCCCAGGGTGTACGCCGCCAGCGCACTGCCACCGGTACCCAGCATGAAGCCCACGGCACCCAACACCATGAGAAACGGCATAATGATGTTCACGGCAGCAAAGGCATCGGAGCCCACAAAGTTGGACACGAAAACACCGTCCACCACGCCGTAGATGGAGGTACACACCATCATGATGACAGACGGCAGAGTGAAGCGCAGCAGTTTTCGATAGGTGAAGTGCTCGGATAGTTGAATACGCATGAAAAGAAAGTCCTCCGCAAAAAATAATGTCCGAAACCAGACAAGTATATTTTAGTACGATTTCGTACATAAGCCAAGAAAATCTTTCGACGGCCCTCCGCATTTTCCTTGCATTTCCACATGGGATAGGATATAATATTTCCCGATAGATACGGACAGAGGCAATGCGCTGCAAAGGCCCGTGGGGTCAGGCGCAAAGCTGAACAAGGGAACGGGGACGAGCCCCACGTTGACCAACACCGTGTGCATCGAGGTGCCTATCCCGCCGACGAAAGTCAGCCATTGGAAGCGTGCTTCTGAGAAGGCAGGGGAGATCGCCGCTTGAGATGCGAGCCGGGAGACCTACTGTTGCCGTTAGAATGATCCCAGGAATGGTTATGGTGTTATTCTGCCACGCAGGATGACCCCATATTTTTTTTGCGCCTGCTCCCGTACACTGCGGGAGCGGCGGCACGGAGAATGAGGAGTATATGAAGAAGATTCGACCCTATCTATGGCGGGGCGGAGCGCTGGTGCTGGCGGCGGCCTTGGTGGTGCTGCTGGTGCTGTCCGGGATGGGCCTTTCCACGCAGGAGCCGGAGCCGCTGCCTCAGCCCCCGGCCCAGACTATCCGCACCGAGGGACAGGGAGGCGCCTCCCAGCAGGAGAAGCCCGACGCCCCGGAGCAGCCGGAGGACCCGGAGGACGAGGACACGCCGGAAGAGCCGGAGACTCCGGAGCAGCCGGACGAGGAGCCGCCCCAGGAGGAACCCGATGCCCCGGAGCAGCCGGAGAATCCCACAGACAATCCGGAGCAGCCGGAGCAGCCCGGCGATAATCCGCAGCCCGGCGATAATCCCGGCAAGGGCGATAACGACGGCCCCGGCCCGGTGGACCCGGAGCCCGGTCCCTCCGACGATACCAGCACCCGCATCATCACGGATCTCAGCAACTGTGAGATCACCTATAACCAGCTGACAGATGACACGCTGCCCTTTTACGCCTATCTCATCAACCCCAACGGCGAGACGCTGAAGGTGAAGCTGCAAAACAGCGATACCCCCATGAACGGCCGGTATCTCACCAGCGCCGACGGCAAGAACTACACCGCTCGGATGGTGCGCAATGAGACCAACCACATTACCCTCTACCGCAAGAAGGGGAACACCACGGTGGAGGAGGTTCGCTTCTCCATCCGGTATGTAGCACAGAAGGCCGATGAGGATCATCCCACCATCGGTGAGCATCCCCCCACCATCGTCACCAATCTGGACGGCGTGACGGAGACCAGCAACCGCAACTTCACCCTGACGGTGAAGGCCACGGCCTACACAGGCTCTCCCCTCTACGCCAGCCAGATCGAGGTGCAGATGGACGGAAAGCGCATCACAGGCCCCACCGGCGGCCCGGTGTACGAGTATCAGCTCTACTTCCCGGATCCCATCGTGGGCGATACGGTGGAGCACACCATTACCATCCGGGCCTGGGACGGGGAGGGCAACTCCGCCTTCGTGTCCTATCGCATTCTCTACCGCTTCGTGGATACCGGCGACGTCATCGGCACGGCCTATATCGTCATCGACGCCACCACCGTGGGACTGGATGTGATGGAGGAGCCGTATACCTACAAAATTCGCCAGAATACCCCGGCCTCCTATGCCGTTATCGAGGCGCTGGAGGAGTGGGGCTACGAGTACGAATACTCCGGCTCCATGGACGTGGGCTTCTATCTGCGGCGCATCAGCCGGGGCGGCATGATGGACTATCCCGCCATCCCGGAGAACCTGTGGAGCAAGATCCTGCAGGACGGCCTGACCCTGACGGGCCAGACGGATAACAACAGTCTGGGCGAGTTCGACTATACTCAGGGCTCCGGCTGGATGTACTCTGTGGGCGGCAATACCTATGCCGGTAAGGGCCTGTCCGGCTATTATCTCACCGACGGCGATACCCTGTATCTGCGCTTTACGCTGGCCTACGGCAAGGACATCGGCGGATACAGTTCCACCGGCGGCAGCTACGGTCTGCTGCCCAGCTATTGCGGTAAGTGGCTCAACGGCACCTACATTGAGGAGCACGTCTGGGGTGAGCCAACACAGACAGTGGCACCGGACTGCACCCATCCCGGCGAGATCAGCACCGTCTGCACCGTCTGCGGCGATCGGAAGGATCAGCAGGAGGTGCCGCCTCTGGGGCATGATTTCGTGGAGACGGGACGCACGGAGCCGGGAGAGGACGGAACACCGGGCTACATTGAATACACCTGCTCCCGCTGTGGGGGGCCGATCCCGGCGGCCAATGCCGGGTGGCTCCCCCGGCGGCGCAGACTGCCGGACTATGCTATGACAGGAGCGAGATATGAACGATAGAATGAGAAAGGGCTGCTGCCGCCTGCTGACGCTGCTGCTGACACTGGTGCTGGTGATCCCCGCCTATGGGCAGGAGACGCTGGATGCGCTGGCGGCGGCGCAGGGCTGCACGGCGGAGACACTGCTGCAAAGCGACAAGCTGACGGCGGGAGACTCGGTCAGCGACTGGGTGGCCATCGCCGTGAGCCGGGCCGGTACGGAGGGGGATACCTCCGCTTACCGCAAGGCACTGGAGCGCTATGTGACCCGGATGTACCGGGAGCAGGGGGGCTTGGACCGCTTGCGAGCCACGGAGTGGCAGCGCACCGCCCTGACGGCGCTGGCGCTGGGAGCGGACCCCACCGCCTTCGGCCGGGACAAGAACGGTCGGTCGGTGAACCTGCTGGCCGACGGCGTATATCAATTCACCGCTGCCAAATCTCTGGGAACACAGGGACTCAACGGCTGGATCTTCGGCCTGATCGCTCTGGACAGCGCCCGCTTCGCCGTGCCGGAGGATGCCGTCTACACCAGAGCCACTATTTTGCAGGCGCTGGTGGCAGCGCAGGAGCCGGAGGGCGGCTTCGGCCTGACGGTAGGGAACTCGGACGTGGATCTGACAGCCATGACCCTGCAGGCGCTGGCGCCCTATCAGAACAGCACAGTGACGTATACCGGAACCTCCGGGGAGTCTGTGACCATCCGGGAGGTGGTGCGCCGGGCGCTGGCGTGGCTGTCTGACCAGCAGACGGCGGAGGGCGATTTCATCAGCTGGGACGCCGCCAATCTGGAGAGCACGGCGCAGGTCATCATCGCCCTGTGCAGCTTGGGAGTGGACCCGGCCACGGACGCCCGGTTCGTGAAAAACGGCATCAGCGCCGT
>ENA-OOZT01001129-OOZT01001129.1-human-gut-metagenome-genome-assembly--contig:-NODE-1129-length-19177-cov-4.800805_pt1 | contig 19177 bp, 19 predicted proteins | sample MGYA00241192_ERZ501407 | MGnify/ENA primary metagenome ERZ501407 (study PRJEB25962, sample SAMEA2042911) | human gut metagenome | biome: human gut; feature: human-associated habitat; material: faeces...
GTAAGCAGGCTGTCTACCTTTGCTTTTTGGGTTGCGCAGAGATGCGCAGACCTCTGCTGACGGAACTTTCTGCGGCGGGCCTTTTGGGCGGTTGTGGGGGTCAGAGGGTCTTGGTATACATCTCCTCCACGGAACCGAAGGAGGGACGCTTTCTGCCGCTGGCGGTGAAGCCGAGGGATCGATAGAACCGGATGGCAGGCAGATTGGCATCGAATACCCAAAGCAGGATGGAGGAGTATCCGGCGCTTTTCACGTCCCGCAGGACCTTCTCCAGCAGCAGCTTGCCATAGCCCTGATGCCAGTGTGCCGGCAGGGAATGGATGCAGATCAGCTCGGCGGTCCCGGACATATCAGGCTCTCTGGCGGCGTCCCACCATGCGATGCCGTGGGGCGCACCGTCCAACTCCAGAATGTACCCGTGGGCGATGCCGTGGGTCAGCAGATGCTCATACATCCGGGTCACAGACTCCGGGTCTGTATACTCGGAGAGGATGTCGATGGGGATGATCTGCTGAAAGGCGGCTTTCCAGCTTTCGGTCTGGATATGGGCAAGCTGCGGGGCGTCTCCGGGCTTTACGCTTCGGATGTGTACAGTGTGGTTCATGAGGGCCTCCTTTGCATCTGCTGAGCAGAAAGAATCCGGGTCAGAGGGCCAGAACGGCGTCGAGGCACAGGGTGAGGGCGTATTCATAGGCGCTGCCGCCCCAGTGGCGCTGGTCGTAGCGCTGGACATCGGCAAGGCTGTCCGCCGTATACAGGAGCATCCCCCAAGTGGCGCCCCGGAAGGCGGCGACCTGTCTGGCCCCCGCAGCGTGGGCGTAGCGGTCGGTGTAGCCGCCGAGAAAGGCGAACACGCATTTCCGGGGCAGATGCAGGTCCAGCTGCTCATAGTCCGGGCCGATGACGGCGGTCTGCTCCGGATCGAACTCCAGAAGCGGTATCTCGCAGGGGATGATGCCCATGGCGTGGCCTCCTGAATGTGAAATCAAAGAGGGGGGATGGAGACTATGTGATACCACACGGGGAGGGGGACTACAAGAGGGGGCTGGGAGGGGGCTTTCCGGTGATTTGGAGCGGGATGGCGGCGATGGAGGGAGGAAATTTTGCAGGCAGCGGAGGAGAGCGGGTGAAAAATGGAGGTGTGAGACGGGAGAGGGCAACAGCGGGTGCAACAAAGGCCGGTGATCGGGGAGGGATAGGAGGGGTGAGGAGATGCGGAAGCGGTTTTATCGGGATCGGGCCGTGGCGGAGTGCGGGCTGTGCGGACGGGAGATCTGGCCGGGGGAGGGGTTTTATCAGGTGAACGGGGAGATCTTCTGCCGGGATTGTCTGGAGAGGTATGCGAAGCAATTTTTTGCGGGGTTTTTCAGAGAAGGGACTGTGTGATGGGGAAGGAAAGAAATGTGCCGTGGGAGGAGATCCTGCGGCGGAGAAAAGAGGGGGAGACGGCCCGTGCGCTGGCGGAGGAGTTCGGCGTGTCGGTGGAGAGCGTCTATAAGCGGGGACAGCGGGAGCGGCGGGCGCAGAGGGGCAGCCTGCAGCAGGCGGCCCGGAACCTGTGCCGCAGTGCAGGGAGCATGGTGGCGCAGATGGAGGATATGGACACCAAGGAGCTCAAGGAGCTGACGGCGCTGCTGCGGGAGCTGGTGACGCTGGAGGAGCGGACGGACAAGGGACCGGAGACGGTGAAGGTGGTGCTGGCGAAGGAAGCGGAGGAGTGGAGCAGATGAGCGTGCAGGTGGTGAAGCTGGAGCGGCCCAACCCCCGGCAGGAGGAGTTTTTGAAGTGTGAAAAGAAGTATGTGGCCTTCGGCGGGGCCAGAGGTGGCGGGAAGAGCTGGGCAGTGCGGACCAAGGCAGTGCTGATGGCCCTGAAGTACCCCGGCATCCGCATTTTGCTGGTGCGGCGGACCATGCCGGAGCTGGAGAGCAATCATCTGCGTTTTTTGCGCAGGCAGCTGGCGGGGGTGGCGGAATACAAGGCGGTCTCCCGGCAGCTGGTGTTCCCCGGCGGCAGCGTGCTGGAACTGGGGTACTGCGCCTGTGACGGGGATATGGATCGGTATCAGGGGGCAGAGTTCGACGTGATTTGTATCGATGAGGCCACCCAGCTGAAGGAGGAGTGGCTGCGGCAGTTTGCGGCGTGTCTGCGAGGGGTGAATGAGTTCCCCAAGAGGATGTATTATACCTGCAACCCCGGCGGGCCGGGGCATGGGTACATCAAGCGGCTGTTCATCGACCGGCGGTACCGGGCGGGAGAGCGGGCGGAGGAATACGCCTTCATCCCCGCCAGGGTCACGGACAATCAGGCGCTGCTGCGGGCGCAGCCGGACTATCTGCGGCAGCTGGAGGCCCTGCCCCTGCGGCTGCGGCAGGCATGGCTGGAGGGCAAGTGGGACGTGTTTCAGGGGCAGTTCTTTCAGGAGTTTGTGGACGACCCGGCCCACTATCGGGACAGGCGGTTCACCCACGTCATCGAGCCCTTCGATATCCCCAGAGAGTGGAGCATCTGGCGCAGCTACGACTTTGGCTATGCCAAGCCCTTTTCCTGCGGCTGGTGGGCGGTGGATCACGACGGGTGCGTGTATCGGATCCTGGAGCTGTACGGCTGCACCGGGGAGCCGGACGAGGGGGTAAAGTGGACGCCGGAGAAGCAGTTTGCAGAGATCCGGCGTATCGAGGACACCCACCCGTGGCTGAAGGGACGGGATATTTTAGGGGTGGCGGACCCGGCCATTTGGGACAGCAGTCGGGGAGAGAGCATCTATGAGACGGCGCTGAAGCACCGCATCTTCTTTATGAAGGGGGACAACCGGCGGATACCGGGATGGATGCAGATGCACTATCGGATGGCCTTCGACGAGGAGGGGTATCCGCAGCTGTATGTGTTCACCGGATGCCGGGCCTTTCGCAGGACCGTGCCGGGGCTGCTGTTCTCCGAGACGGAGCCGGAGGATCTGGACACCCGGATGGAGGATCATGTGGCCGATGAGAGCCGGTATCTGTGCATGGCCCGGCCTATCCCGCCCCGGCGGGTGGAGACGGCACTGCCGGTGCAGGACGATCCGCTGAATATGCTGGTGAGACGGTGAAAGCGGGAAAAATTTCCGGTGTTGCACGGGAACGTGCAACAGGAGGGGAAACTTCCGGCGGCGGTGGGCGGAGAAGTGAGGACAGGAAAGCTGTTTTGGACAAACGGAAGGGGAGAAATGCCATGAGCAAGACGCAGCAGACGGCGGGGGAGAAGCCCCGCATCGGAGAACAGGAGGTGCGCCGGGCGGCGGAGCTTCTGAAAAAGTACCGGCAGGGGAAGGTAAATCTGGAGCGGCGCATCATCGACAATGAGCAGTTCTGGAAGCTGCGGCACTGGCCGCAGATGGAGAAGACGGGGGAGGGCGGCAATCCCGGCGACCCGCAGCCCACCAGCGGGTGGCTGGTGAACTGCATCCTCTCCAAGCACGCAGACGCTATGGACTGCTACCCGGAGCCAACGGTGCTGCCCAGAGAGCCGGGGGACCGGGCGGAGGCGGCCAAGCTGACCCGTATTCTGCCGGCCATCCTGAAGAAGAACCAGTTCAAGCGGACCTATTCCAGCGCATGGTGGTACAAGCTCAAGAGCGGCTGCGCCGTGTACGGCGTGTTCTGGGATGCGGGCAAGCTCAACGGTCTGGGGGACGTGTCCATCCGGCGGATGGATCTGCTGAACCTGTTTTGGGAGCCGGGCGTGACGGACATTCAGGACTCGGCCAACTTCTTCTCCACGGAGCTGGTAAGCCACGAGGCGCTGGAGGAGCAGTATCCCCAGCTGAAGGGAAAGCTGGGCGGCGGAGGGTTTACCGTGAGCCGGTTCCTGTATGACGATCAGGTGGATACCTCCGACAAGGCGCTGGTGGTGGACTGGTACTACCATACCCGTGAGAAGGGGCGGAGGGTGCTGCAATACTGCAAGTTCACGGGGGAGACGGTGCTCTATGCCACGGAGAACGACCCGGAGCTGCGGGAGCGGGGATGGTACGACCACGGGAAGTATCCCTTTGTGTTCGACGTGCTGTTCCCGGAGGAGGGGACGCCCTGCGGATACGGATATGTGGATCTGTGCAAATCCCCGCAGAAGCAGATCGACCTGATGAATCAGGCGATTCTCAAGAACACGCTGGCGGCGGCGACACCAAGGTTTTTCATCCGGTCGGACGGAGCGGTGAACGAAAACGAGTATGCCGACTGGACGAGGCCCTTCGTACACACCAACGGCAATCTGGGGGCGGACTCCATTGCGCCTATTCACACGGCGGGGCTGGACAGCGTGTATGTGGCCATCATGCAGAGCAAGATCGCCGAGATGAAGGAGACGGCGGGCAACCGGGATGTGGCCAACGGCGGAACGGCCTCCGGTGTGACGGCGGCCACGGCCATCGCCGCCTTGCAGGAGGCGGGGGGTAAGCTGTCCCGGAACATGATCGACGACGGGTATGAGGCGTTTTCCGATGTGGTGACGCTGGTCATCGAGCTGATCCGGCAATTTTATCAGCTTCCCCGGCAGTTCCGGCTGCTGGGGGCCATGGGCCGGGAGGAGTTCGTCAGCTACGACGGGCAGGGCCTGCGGGAGCAGGTGATGGACGATGGGACGGGGGTCTGCTACCGGGTACCGGAGTTCGATCTGGAGGTGTCGGCGCAGGATGAGAATCCCTACAAGACCATGGAGTATAACCAGCTGGCCCTGCAGCTGTTTCAGATGGGCTTTTTCCGGGAGGATATGGCGGATCAGGCACTGCGGTGTCTGGAGCTGATGGACTTCAAGAACAAGGACCAGCTGACGGCGGCCATTTTACAGGGCAAGCAGCAGGCTGCCATGGCTCAGACGGCGGAGGGAGCGGCCTCCGGCGGCGGGACGGCGGTGAAGCAAACGGCCATGGAGCGGATGCGTCAGCAGACCCATGAGGCGGTGAGGCCCCGATGATCCGGGCGGTATTCGGACGGGACCGGGTGACGGTGATGGGTCACGCCGGGTATGCTCCCAAGGGGCAGGACATCGTGTGCGCAGCGGCATCGGCGCTGGTATTTGCCCTGATCGGCAGCCTGCGGCAGGAGGAGAACCTACGGGAGGTAGTGATCCGACCGGGGTATGTGACGGCGGCGGCCAAAGGGCCGTGCCGGGAGGAACTGGAGCTGGTGCGGTGCGGACTGGCGCAGCTGGCGGCGCAGTATCCCCAATGCGTAGAGGTGGAGGGGAATTGCAGATAGGGTCGTGACCTACCACGGAAAGGAGGTATCTCCGTGAGAGAGGTACAGTGGATGCAGTGGTTTGCAGAGGCGGGACCGGCCGATGAGGCGGCCCGGACGGGCGATGAGGCTCCCGACGCCGGGGAGCAGGAGGATTTTGCGGCGCTGATCCGGGGCAGGTACAAGGCGGACTTCGACGCCAGAGTGCAGAAGATCCTGGATGGACGGCTGCGGGGCCTGCGGCAGGAGAATGCACGGCTCCGGCAGGAACGGGAGCAGCGGCAGGAGCAGGCCCGTCAGGCGCTGGAGGCCATGGCGGCACAGGAGGAGCAGGTGCGGCAGGTCTATCCGGAGTTCCGGTGGCAGCGGGAGATGGAGAACCCGGACTTCGGACGGCTGGTGTGCGCCGGAGTGGAGCCGATGGCGGCCTATGAGGTGGTGCATCGGGAGGACATCCTGCGGCGGGCCATGGCCTACTCCGCCAAGCGGACGGCACGGCAGGCGGCACGCTCCATCGCCAGCGTGGGCAGGCGTCCGGCAGAGAACGGCGGGCGGTGTGTAGGCGTGACGGGCAGCGATCCCAGAGGACTGACCTCCCGTGAACTGGCGGATATCCGCAGACGGGTCATGGAGGGGGAGAAAATCTCCTTCTGATGGGAGCGGCCACGGATGGAGCCGCAGGAAGAACACAACGAAGCGGAGAAAGGAAAGAGGAATATGGAGAAACTGTTCGATCTGCAGGTGTTTGCACAGGAGAACACCCAGACCACCGGCGGATTGTCCGCCGAGATGAAAACCTATTACGGCATGGAGCTGCTGGATAACGCCAAGCCCCAGCTGGTACACAACCAGTTCGCCGCCACCAAGCCCTTGCCCACCGGCGGCGGCAAGACGGTGGAATGGCGTAAGTTCGGCTCCTTCGACAAGGCGCTGACCCCGCTGACGGAGGGCGTGACCCCGGACGGCAGCGGCATCTCCGTCAGCTACATCACCAAGGAGCTGGCCCAGTACGGCGACTACACCACGGTATCGGATATGCTGGATCTGACGGCCATCGACGACGTGGTGCTGGAGATCACCGACCGCCATGGGGCCAACATGGGCCTGACGCTGGACACTGTGACCCGCAACGAGATCCAACAGGGCAAGCAGGTGCTGTATGCTCCGGCCATCGGCGCAGACGGCAGCAAGACGGAGGTCACTGCCCGTGGCGCTCTGACGGCGGCGTGCCGCCTGACCAGCGAGATGGTGGCCAAGGCCGCTACCCAGCTGAAGAAGATGAACGCCCCCACCTTCGACGGCAAGTATGTGTGCATTCTGCACCCCAGCGTGGCCTTCGATCTGCGGCAGGACGAGGCGTGGATCGCCGCACATCAGTATGCCGCCGCCACGGAGCTGTTCTCCGGCGAGATCGGTGAGCTGCACGGGGTGCGCTTTGTGGAAACCACGGAGGCGAAGATCTTCCGGGGCGAGGATCTGACACAGAACGGCCGCACCTTGCTGGTCAACGGCAAGGTGGAGAATAACGCCGTGGTGGCCTTTGACGCCGGCACCGTGGCGGCGGGCGCTCTGGCGGGCCGGTATGTGCTGCTGGGCGGTGAGCGCCGCCGTGTGGTTAGCAACACCGGCAGCAGCATGACGCTGGACAGCGCCGTGACCGCCGCCGACAACGCCGTCATCTATCCCGGCGAGGGCGGCGCCGAGGGCTGTGCCGTATACGGCTGCCTGTTCGTAGGCAAGGGCGCTTACGGCGTGGTGGATCTCAACGACGGCACGGAGGTCATCGTGAAGCCCCGCGGCTCCTCCGGCACTGCCGATCCGCTGGATCAGCGCTCCAGCGTGGGCTGGAAGGGCGTTCACGCCGCTGCGATCCTGTACGACGAGTACATCGTGCGGGTGGAGTGCGGCTCCTCCTACTCCGGGCAGGACAAGGCCAACTGACAAAGAGAAGCGGAAAACAGAGGGTGCGGGCGGTATCGCCCGCACCCGGTGGACGGAAAGGAGCAGGCAGATGCAGGAGAAAATGAAAACGGTTCTCATCCCCAGAGGACGGAAGAACGAGGAGAATTTCGTGCTGGTATCGGTGAATGGGCGGAACTTCAAGATCATGAAGGGCGTGGAGGTACAGGTGCCGGAGTTTGTGGCGCAGGTGCTGGAGAACGCCCGGATGATGGAGGACGATGCCCGCAGCTATGTAGACCGCATGGCCAACTGAGCGGAAGGGGGAGAGAGAATGGCGACGGTCAAGCAGGTGCTGGAGCAGGTGGACGCCATGCTCCCCAACGAGTACACTACGGCGGAGAAGCGGCGGTGGCTTCTGCAGGCGGAGGGCTTCGTGGTGCGGGAGGTGCATCAGCCCCACGCAGGCGGAGAGGAGACAGAGGTGCCGCCGGAGGACGCCGGGGAGGACACGGTGCTGCTGGTGCAGCCGCCCTATGACGAGCTGTACCGCCACTATGTGGAGGCACAGATCCACTATGCCAACGGGGAGATGGAGCGGTACAACAATGCCTGTGCCGCTTGGAACAACGCCCTGCTGACATACAGGGACTTCTGGTGCCGCAGCCATATGCCCCGGCAGGGGGTGAAGGCGCTGCGGCTGATGTGAGGGAGATGGAATGTTTTTTCAGAAAATGAGCGTGCCGGTGCAGAGCACGGTGACGGTCAGCAGCTTTTTAGGGCTGGATCGGCGGGCAAGAGGAGAGTTGGGCTCCTTCCGGGAGATGGAGAACCTCACCTCCGACGGCTATCCCACCCTGACGGTGCGGCCCCGGCGTGGTCTTGCGGGGCAGACGGAGTCCCCCGGCGGTATAGCCGCCAAGGATGCGCTGATCTGGGTGGACGGTCACACCCTGTACGTCGGCGGCGTGGCCACAGAGCTGGTGCTGACGGAGGGAAGTAAGCAGCTCATTGGCATGGGCAACTGGCTCATCGTGTGGCCGGACAAGAAGTACATCAACACCGGCGACCTCAGCCGGTACGGCAGTTTGGAGAATCGGGTGCAGACACAGGGACAGGTGACGCTGTCTCTCTGCGGGGCCAAGGGGGCGGCACTGGGGGATTATCTGGCCTCGGAGGAACCGCCGACGGACCCGGCGGGAGGGTGCCTGTGGCTGGACACCGCCGGAGAACTGCCGGTGCTGCGGCAGTACGGTGAGAGTGGCTGGAGCATCCGGGAGGATACCTATATAAAAATAGCGGCAGGCGGCATCGGCGTGGGCTTCGCCGCCGGGGACGGCGTGGTTATCGAGGGGTGCCGGGAGGAGAGTCTCAACGGCAGCCATGTGCTGGAGGCGGCGGAGGACGGCGCTCTGGTGGTACCGGGGATGATCGCCGGTCAGGCGACCCAGACGGAGGAGCTGACGGTGCGGCGCAGCGTGCCGGAGATGGACTTCGTTATCGAGAGCGGCAACCGGCTGTGGGGGTGCAGATACGGTGTGACAGACGGAAAGGCCGTCAATGAGATCTATGCCAGTAAGCTGGGGGATTTCAAGAACTGGAACTGCTATGCCGGGCGCAGCACCGACAGCTATGTCGCCACCCGTGGCTCCGACGGCCCCTTTACCGGGGCGGCGGACTATCTGGGCAGTCCCCTGTTTTTCAAGGAGGACTGCGTCGAGCGGGTGTATCCCAGTGCGGCGGGAGCGCACCAGATCGTGACGGTGCGGTGTCCCGGCGTCAGGAAGGGCAGCGGACGGAGCCTTCAGACGGTGGAGGGCGTGCTGTACTACCACGGCTGCGGCGGCGTATATGCCTTTGACGGCAGTATGCCCCAGCGGGTATCCCAAGCGCTGGGGGAGGATGAGTATCACGGCGCCGTGGCCGGAGGCGCAGATGGGAAGTACTATCTCTCGGTGCTGGATGCCGAAAATCAGCCGCAGCTGCTGGTATATGATGTGCGGCAGGGGCTGTGGCACCGGGAGGACGACCTGCGGGCGGTGGGTTTCGCCGTCAGCGGCGGCGTGCTGTACGCCATGACCAGGGCGGGGGACATTCTCGCCTTAAAGGGCGGCGGCACGGTGCAGGAGGAGCCTGTTGCATGGCGGGCGGAGACCGGCGATCTGGGACTGGACTCCGGCGAGGGAAAGTACCTGGTGCGTCTGTCTCTGCGGCTGCGGCCGGAGGAGGGCGGCGCTGTCCGGGTAGCGGTGAGCTATGACGAGGGGGAGACGTGGCAGGAGCAGGGCGGCGTCACCGGCAGCGGGCGGCTGCGGGACTGCGTGCTCCATGTGCGGCCCCGGAGATGCCGGAGACTGAGGCTGCGGCTCTATGGCGTGGGCGGCTGCCGGGTATACAGCCTGACGGCGGTGTATGAGAAGGGAAGTGACGGCCCGTGAGTACACTGATGATGCCGCCCAGCCCCCGAGGGTCGGTGCAGGAGCAGCTGGTACGGCAGTATTCGTATCTGTTCCAGATGGCCCAGCAGCTGAATGTGGCGCTGGGACAGCTGGAGAGCGGCGGGGCTGCCGCACCCTCCGGCGGCACTGCGGCCCCGGCGGCGGAGCGGGAGCAGCAGTATCAGACCCTGAAGAGTATGATCGTCAAGACGGCGGACACGGTGCAGCGGCGTATGGATCAGCTTTCGGCCAAGCTGACGGGGGAGTATGTGGCGGCGTCGGAGTTCGGCACCTATGTGGAGCGGCTCAATGCGTATCTGGAGGCGAATCCGGAGGCGCTGACCCAGTATTACAGCTTCTTTGCAGATCTGCAGGCCAGCACGGAGACGGTGTCCGCCGCCTTTGAACAGTACCGGTTGGAGACGGAGGGCTACATCCGGACGGGCATCGTGTGCTACGATGGGGCGGTGCCGCAGTACGGCGTGGCGGTGGGGCAGAACCTCATCTGCCGGGAAGTGGACGGGGAGACGGTGGTGGAGCAGAACAACTTCCGGGCCACCTTCACTGCCAGCAAGCTGTCCTTCTGGCAGGATGCCAGCGAGGTGGCGTATGTGTCCAACAACCGGCTGTATATCACCAACATCACGGTGCTGGAGGGCATGAGCATCGGGGAGTGGGAGATCTCGTCGGAGAACGGACTGGTGATCCGGTGGATGGGAGGTTGAGGAAATGGCCAGTATTTACGGAGGGGCCTCCGGCAACGGCTGGAAGCTGAGGCTTGACTATACGGTGACGCAGGATCGGGCGGCCAACACATCCAGCCTGCGGCTGCGGCTGTATCTGTACGCCAACACCACGGGGTCATACAATCTGGAGAAGGACTCGGCGTACTACGTTTTGCAGGGACAGAAGGTCTATCAGACGTATCAGTACACGGCGCCGGGATGGTATCTGCTGGGAGAGCGGACGGTGACGGTGCGCCATGGGGCGGACGGAAACGGCTCGGTGCAGCTGGGCGGTCAGTGGGTGTCGGATGTGGAATCCAGCTGGACCCCGGCCAGCCTGTCGGTGTCGGCGGCGGTAGCGCTGCCCCGTATCCTGCGGCCCTCGGTGCTGCGGGCGGCGGAACTGACGCTGGGGCAGGCGTGTGTGCTGTCCATTCGTGCAGAGGAGGAGCGGTACACCCACCGGGTGACGTATGCGCTGGGCGGCGCCAGCGGCACGGTGGTGCAGGAGACGGCGCAGCGGGAGCTGACGTGGACTCCGCCGCTGGAGCTGGCCCGGCAGCTGCCTCGATCTGTGGCGGGAACCATGCGTCTGACGGTGACCACCTACGACGGGGGCACCACCATGGGCCGCAGCGTCACGGAGTGCAGGGTCTATGTGCCGGATACGGTGCGGCCCACGGCGGCGCTGACGGTGACACCGGTGAACGACAATGCCGTGCTGGAGCAGTGGGGCGTATTTGTTAAGGGGATGACCCGGCTGAGGTGGCAGGTGACGGCGCAGGGGGCCTATGGGTCCTCCATCGACGGGTGCAGCGTCAGCTGCGGCGGTGTAGGCGGCAGCGGTCTGAACGGTGTGTCTGCCGGGGCGGTGTCGGTGAGCGGCGAGGTGACGGCTGCGGCCGTGGTGAAGGACAGCCGGGGGCGCAGTGTCTCTGTGGAGGCGGGGTCGGTGACGGTATATGAGTACAGCGGCCCCACCATGACCCGGCCGGCGGTATGCCGGTGCGATGCCGACGGCACGGCGTGCAGCGACGGCGGCTATGTGAAGGTGAAGTGTGGGACGCAGTGCTCCGACGTGGGCGGACGGAATCAGGTGAGCCTGCGGGTGCGCTCCCGGCGTCCCGGAGGGGAGTTCGGCGGCTATACGGCACTGGAGAGCGGTGTGGAGAAGGTGCTGCCGGGATTTTCTCCGCTGCTGTCGTATGAGCTGGAGCTCTCGGCGGAGGATCTGCCGGGGAGTCGGAGAACGGTGGTGTGCGCCATTCCCACGGCGGCGGCTGCGGTGCATCTGGCCTCCGGCGGCACGGCGGTAGGCGTGGGGAAGTATGCCGAGCACGAACGGGCGGTGGAGGTGAACCCGGAGTGGGAGGTCTATGTGAAGGGAAAGCCCCTGTGGGAACTGATCTATCCTGTGGGGAGCCTGTATCTGTCGGCGTTGGACACAGATCCTGGGGCGCTGTTCGGCGGGACATGGGAGCGCATCCGGGACAGGTTCCTGCTGGCGACAGGCACTGCGTATGGTGCAGGGACCACCGGCGGTGAGGCGGTCCACACGCTGGCGGAGAGCGAGCTGCCCACCCATGCTCACGATCCGGCCAATCAGGCGGGGTATTACGGCTTTATCACCAACAGCCAGAAGGCGTTCACCGTGGGGGATATGGGCGTTCAGAGCGGCAGCGGTCGGTACTATCCCTATGCCCCGGCGGCCTTTGATATCAGCCGCAATACCAAAACGGGCAGCGTGGGTGGCGGGAAGGCCCACAACAATATGCCGCCGTATCTGGCGGTGTACGTCTGGCAACGGACGGCATGAAAAGGAGGAAGAAAGATGGCATCCAATTATCCTACCGTCTACTACGGCTCTTACGGAGAGACGGTAAAGCAGTTGCAGCAGGCATTGAACCAGGTGGGCTATTCGCTGGACGTGGACGGCGGCTTTGGGGAAAAGACCCGTGCGGCGGTGCTGGACTATCAGCGCAAGAATGGCCTGCGGGTGGACGGCGTGGCGGGCAGCGAGACCATGGGGAGTCTGTTGGCCCGGCTGACTCCGGCTACCTCAGGCCCCAGCACCAGCGGTCAGGTGCTCTCCGGCGTGTCGGATGAGACTATGAGTCGGATGCGGCAGCTGGAGAAGGGATATACCCCATCCGACGAGGTGACGGCGGCCCGCGCTCTGTGGGAGAGCCTGCAGGGGCAGAAGCCGGGGGAGTATGAGTCCCGGTTCCAGCAGCAGCTGGCGGCGCTGTATGACCAAATCAGCTCCCGCAAGCCCTATGCCTACGACCCGGAGCAGGACGCCGACTATCAGCGCTATGCACGGCTCTATCAGAGGCAGGGACAGGCGGCCATGGAGGATACCATGGGGCAGGCGGCGGCACTGTCCGGTGGGTACGGCTCCAGCTATGCCCAGCAGACGGGGCAGCAGGCGTACAGCCAGTATCTGTCGGAGCTGTCGGCCCTGATCCCGGAGCTGGAGAAGCAGGCTCGCAGCCGCTATGAGCAGCAGGGACAGGCCCTGATGGACCGGTACGGCCTGCTGCAGCAGGCTGAGCAGGTGGATTACAGCCGCTGGCAGGATCAGCTGAAGGCGTGGCAGTCCGACAGCGACCGGGCGTATGAGTACTATAACAGCGTGGGGAAGGAGGACCGGGATCTGTACAGCACCATGCTGAAGTACTATGCCGATAAGGCGGCGGACGAACAGAAGGCCGCCGGAGGCGTGCGGTATGGCAGCGGTCGGACGGTGGAGGGGGAGAAACCCCAGTCCCTCAGCTCCACTGCCAGCGACAGTCTGGAGCGGGCCATGGGTAACTATCTCAAGGCCGGGGATACCCGCAGCGCACAGGACCTTATTACCCTGTACAAGGAGCGGATGACGCCCACCCAGAAGAAGCGCTTTTCGGCGCTGTTTGACAAGTACGGCGCAGCCATCGGCTGGTAAGGACTTGCCAAAGGGCGGCGGGGCGGGTACAATAGAGCCTGACTTGTAAGGGGAGGGCGCTGAGGAATGGCGGGATACTACTACGGACAACTGAGCAAGGAGAAAAAGGCGGTCTATGATATGCTGGCGGCGGGGTGCGATGCGCTGGCGGCGGTGATCCGGGTGCCGGATCTGGGGACGGAGGTGCTGTCGGACATCTATCTGCGGATGAAGCTGGATCTGCCGCTGCTGTTTTTCGTGACGGGATTTCACTATCGAAAGATGCCGGGGGCGGATCATGTGGAGGTGCTGCCGGACTATCTGTTCGACCGGGGAAAGGTGAAGATGCACCGGCAGGCGGTGACGGCCCGGCTGGAGCGGCTGGCCCGCATCCTGATCCCCATGGACGAACTCATCGACCGGGAGAAGGAGCTGGCCATCCACGATTTCATTCTGGAGAACGTCACCTATGACAAGCTGAAAAAGTCCTATTCCCACGAAATCATCGGGCCGCTGACCCAAGGGGTGGGGGTGTGTGAGGGCATCGCCAAGACGGTGAAGGCCCTGTGCGACGCTGTGGGGCTTCCCTGTATCGTGGCGCTCAGCGAGGCGGCACCGGAGATCGGCGTGCGATACCGGCACACATGGAACGTGGTGATGGTGGAGGGGCAGCGGTATCATGTGGACGCCACCTTTGATAACTCCCTCCAGCGGGGGATGAAGCGGTACGACTACTTCAATCTGGACGACCGGCATATCTTCCGGGACCACCAGAGACTGGTGCTGCCGCTGCCGGAGTGCAGCGGAGACAAGGGGTACTTCTACCGGTCGCTGTCCTTCACCAAGACGGAGGATGTGGAGAAGCGGGTGCGGCAGGCCCTGCGGAAGAAGCAGGAGCACTTTGTGTTCCACTGGCGTGGCGGCGGGCTGAATCAGGAGATCCTGGGGCAGCTGCTGGAGAAGTGCGCCGGTGCGGCGGCGGAGCGGGGCAAGACCGTGGGCTGCTCCCTGAACCGGGCGCAGGCGGTGATCCAGCTGGATTTCTCCGACGCCCCGGCGGGAGAGGTGCTGGTGGAGGAGCCGGACGAGGGACAGAAGCTGTGAATGTGTAAGGATCTCAGGCTCTTGAAGGAGCGAGAGGCGCAAAACCGGGGGTTTTGCGCCTCTTTTTGTTGCACTCAACCGTTGGTTGAATTATAATATCCGTAATTCAACTACGCCGTTATTGCCTTTTCAGGCGGGGTTTTATATGCTGAGAGCACACCATCGATGGACGAGGGCAAGCGTGTTTGCCCTTGTTCATCGATGGTAAAATGAAAGGAGCGAACACACGATGAGTGAGAATTTGTTGGCAGGCCGCATCGCACAGCTGCGGAAAGAGGCGGGCATGACCCAGGAACAGCTGGGCAATGCCCTGGGACTGACGTATCAGTCGGTGAGCAAGTGGGAGAATGGAGTTTCCCAAAGTTAAAGATACCACATCAAACCCACGCTGACTTTTGCTCAACCGATACAGCCGGAGGGCTGGATAACAAGAAAAGGCGGTATGCGCCCCGTGGAGGGGTAGCGTACCGCCTTTTCTTGTGGGGGTTTCCAAAGGGGGCAACGCCCCCATTTGGCACACGACTTTGCGAAGCAAAGTGTAGTGTGTTATACGCTCTGTCGGCGTTGCCGTGAAAATGCCGTTGCCGCCGGGGAGGGCAAGGGCATTTGAAGCGGCAGGAAAACAGGGCTGTGCTTGTGTGGCGTGGAGCCGCAAGCGCAGGTCTGGTTTCATCAGCGGACAGGGCGTATATAAAATCCTCATTTACCCATTCCCTGTGATTTATAATCGTATTTTTTCATAAGCCAAAATAAGTAGAACGTCCTATTTTATGTGAGTTCGATTTGAGGTCTTTTATGTAGAGTATCTTCATACCAAGAGCTTAATATATTTGAATGAAGTTTCTGCATTTTCTTTATTTCTCTTGAAGCCCTGTAAATATCCGTATCAAGATACGTCTGTGGTAATATTGCAACATTCGTTTGTTGTTTTGGTGCTAACGGATTTTCGCTATTACCTTTAAGAAGTTTGACATATTCGCCAAATATTGCAGGGCAGTTCTTCTCCAATAAGGCTGGAATAGACGGATATACAATTTTGTTAATTATATCGGATGCCCAATACCCAGTTATTGATAAGTCAAGCGGGTTCACATATATATGATTATAAAAATCAATGTCGATTATGCTCCCATGAATCGTACCAGCCCCACCAATTCTTTTTACTATACCTGCAATGCGCTTTTGAAATGAAGTAAACTCGTCAAGTGGTGTTTTTATTGTAGAAATCATGGAATCCATATTATCATAATAATACTGAATATCCTGAATTTCCAATTTTTTCATAGCACCACCATTAAGGATAGTAAGACTGCCACTTCTTGATTTGTGGATAAAACAATAATACCCATTCTTTTTTAACATATAGAGTACATTTACTTTGCGCTGGAAGGTCATGGATATATTTTTCCCTCGATAGAAATCATTGTACTGCTCACTCGTGACCTCAAATATACCATCCTCATAATCGGAAAAACAATCATAATCGTTATCAATCAAAAAAGTTTTCAAATGAGGGTTCTCGCTATGGTAGCCCACTTGATTGTCTGAATAAACTCTATACTCACCATCATCATGAAAAAAATTTCTGTGTGTATGTCCACTTACATAGACATAATTTTTATCAGGACCCGCTTCTTTGCACCAATCTTTTTTAGGTGTATGCGTTAAAATAATCGTGTTCTTATTCACCAGAATAGGACGCAAACGATTATACAAATCTTCAAAAATTTTAGATTCTTTTATTTCAGTAGTCCTGTCCACAGTCATTCGATAAATGCCGTTATCGGCATTAAACTCCTTATTATATCCCGAAAATCCCAATCCGCCGAGAATCACATATCTTGCACTTCGCAAGCGGTCAGCAATTTGCGTTTCATTCATTTGGCACAAATCGTGATATTTAATCAGGTGTGTTCCTGTGTTCGGATCAGCAAGCAAACCGCAATCTTCTTTGTAAAGAAGATCGTTATGAAGTAAATACATACCGTATTCTTCTAAAATAGTTCGATACTTTGAAACAATCTGTTCTATTTGAAGGCCCGGAAAACTCCATAACTCATGATTTCCAAGTGTAAACACAACCTGCGTGTTCCGACGCAATGTTTTGGAAAGTATCTTTACAAATAACTGAAATATCCCAATATCTGATGCTACATCACCGTCAATCAATAATAAGCTTCCTGCTTCATTAGCAATAGTATCAACTATTTTTTGAATCACATATATAACATCTTCTTTTGAACGACAGTCTGCATTTTGTATCCTGTGCATAAGATGAATATCCGAAACATAGTGAACTCTTTGGCATTTGTTATCAAATGACATGTCAAAAGTTGATAAATCTTTTCTTGCGGCTTCTTCGGTTAAGTTTCTCGATGTTTGGAGAATTATAGCTGTTTCATTTTCATTCTGCTCTACATAATCAAATGATTTTACCAAATCGCCATTGATTTCTTGTATATGATATTTCAGGCCAAACTTCTCACATAGAGAGCTTTTCATTTTAGCATTTGTAAAGTCAATAGTATTCCACTGTTCTAAAAACATCAAGCCATCGCAAAAAAGTAAATTAGCTTCAGACAAATCTCCCTTTAAAAAAGAAACAAAATCGAAAAAATAATCAAAGGAACGTCTGTATTCTTTTACCACACTACCAGATGTATTACACCACTGTTGCGTCACATGGAATTTTCCGTTTTGATAGTATTTTTTTATCGCATAAGTAACCTCTGTATTTGTATGAACTGGTAATTTTGTCGTTTCATCAATAATGTAATTAGAAAAATCCGCATCACATTCAAGTGCACGCGATAAATCACAATATGTTAAATCTCCGTTTCGATACCTAACAAGCTCATCAAACGTTTCAAAATACCTATAAATTGTTGTGATTGGAAAATATTTATTATCCTCTCGATAGCCTTGCGTTTCTTCGCAATAGTAATGTGTTTTCTTATCAAAAAATGCTTTTGAATAAAATTTAATTTCTCCATTTTTCAAACGACAAATATACTCTTTCAATTTCTTCTTATGCTTATATATCGTTCCCTTTACTCCCAGTGAGTAGTTAAATGACTGCATAACATCATCAGGGTTATATATTGAACACAATGCGTTTATTATTTTGTATTCAGGATAAGCACCGGAGGACATATATTCCATAATAATAGAGAATCGTTGTTTATCCTTGACATCTGTGAAAATGTATTGAAAAAAGAAAAAGCTAACATCAACAATGGAGGCAATCTTAGATTTTTTATAATTTCCTACGACTTTTACCAATTCATCATAGCTACTACAATTATTAAATTTTTTGCTCCACTGCTGACAATATTTATGAATTTGCCTCCCTTCCTCATAATCCTCTTTTTCTTCATTCGATAATGACAATGAATAATCATCTATTGTGTCTTCGACAAACGCTTTTCTTGCCATTAACTTTTTTGCGTCAACGTTTTTAGAAATTCCCATTTTCAAAAAAGGGCAAAATGTATAACAAGCATTATCATAAATATCTCCATTTAAAAAGTCAAAATAAGAATCAAAATTATCAAACGATAGGAAAACGCCTCTTTTTTGTTCCACGCCATCTGTGTCCAAATAAATTAATGTTTCTTCAACGAAGAAAGAATTAGAAATAATGTCAAATCCTCTTTTCCCTGTTATACGAAAACCTGCTTTTCGTTCAAAAGTTACAAGCTGAATATCGTTCTTATATTCTTCTGGAACATCAAAAACCCGAATTTCTTTTTTCTTCAATCGTCTAATTATTTCTTTAACTTCTGAATTTGCCATATCATTTTCCCTCAAATATCTTTATTTTCCCACTTGTTCAATCATCTTCTTCATTAACTGCTGGAATTGTTCGCTTGTTTCATCATCCAGTGGCATGACTTTTTCAAGCTGTTCCGCAACCAACGCCGTCACATCATCAATGGTATGTAATTCCTGCTTCTGTTCTTGTGCGGCGGTCTGGATATTTTGGAACATAGCGGCGGTCACAGCTTCTCCCGGCTTTTCGCCGTTGTCCATATCTTTCTTAATATCCCGTAGGATTGCAAGGAACACATTCTTGATTTTCTCAAGTTCCGCTTCATGCTCCCCCAGCTTTTGGGCGTTCAAAAACTGTAAATCCTGCTTTGCTTCCGCCCGGTGTTCCGGATGTTCTTTCATCAGGTCAGACAGGGAAGCCGTTGCCATCTCAATAAGCTGGTTCCTTGCCATAATCCCCCTCGCCGCTGTATCTTGGAAATAAATCCGTATCAAATCTATCAGTTTGGGAAAATTTCTGTGTTCCAGTAAGCGATTGAGTATTTGCACATCAACAGCACCCGTTACAAGCCCCCTCACGGCTCCCTCTGACAAGCCTAATTCAGAAATATCGTAGCTTTTACGGACGCTCACGGTAGACAAGCCCAGTATGTAGTCTGTCGATACCTTAAATTCCTTTGCCACACCTATGAGAATATCACTGCTTACCGTTCTTGTTTCGCCGCTGACAATGCGGCTCAACTGAGAAGCGGAAACGCCTATCTTCTCCGCAAGTTCCTTTTGTGTGATGTGATTCCCGTTGCATAAATCGGAAATTCGCTGTCCGGGTGTTCCGGGTAAAGCCATAAACACGCACCTCCTCCGCATACTTCCATTATACAGAATGATTGCAAAAATGCAATTTCCAAAGTGTAAACTTCATCAAAATGCAATTCTCGCAATATTCCGGGAATTGCATTTTTTTCGTGTAGACTTAGGGTAGTTCATCGATGGACAGCACCTTGAAAACAGAATGACCGTCCGAAAAGGAATACCCCGGCTGGGGAAGCACTGCAAGGAGCCAGCTTCTGGACACTTTGTCCAGAGGTCACTTCGGGA
>ENA-OOZT01001267-OOZT01001267.1-human-gut-metagenome-genome-assembly--contig:-NODE-1267-length-17849-cov-8.547263_pt1 | contig 17849 bp, 20 predicted proteins | sample MGYA00241192_ERZ501407 | MGnify/ENA primary metagenome ERZ501407 (study PRJEB25962, sample SAMEA2042911) | human gut metagenome | biome: human gut; feature: human-associated habitat; material: faeces...
TCTTCGGCTCTACTGAAATGCTGGGCACGGGAGTCAACGCCCAGAAGCGGTGTGTAGCCATCCATCATCTCGACGCACCGTGGCGGCCTTCGGACTTGCAGCAGCGGGACGGCCGGGGCATCCGAAAGGGCAACGAGGTGGCCAAACTCTATGCGGACAACAAGGTGGACGTGATAATCTACGCCGTGGAGAAGTCGCTTGACAGCTACAAGTTCAACCTGCTTTACAACAAGCAGCTTTTCATCACCCAGCTCAAGCAGAACAACATGGGTTGCCGTACCATCGACGAGGGAGGCATGGACGAGAAGGGAGGCATACCTTTCTCAGAGTACGTAGCGGTGCTTTCCGGAAATACCGACCTGCTCGACAAGGCACGGTTGGAGAAGCGGATTGCCGGCATGGAAGGGGAGCGCAAGGCCTTCCAGCGTGGCAAGGGGGAATCACGCATCAAACTGGAAACTTTCCTGGCGAACCGGGCAAGCAACGATGACATCATCGCCCGTGTCAGGAAGGACAAGGCCGCCATCGAGAGCCGTATGCAGTACGACAAGGAGGGCAACAGGCTCAACCCCTTGAAAATTGACGGCGTGGCAAGCGATGATCCGAAAGTGATTGCCGCCAAGCTCCACGAGATAGAGGACAGGGAACGCACGCACGGCCAGCCGAAAGTCATCGGCTCGCTCTATGGCTTCGACATCGTTGTCAAGACCGACACCACCGTCAAGGACGGTCTGGACTTCTGCGAGAACCGTTTCTTCGTGCGAGGTGAAGGCAACTTCCTCTACAACTATAACAACGGCCGCTTGGCGGTCGATCCGAAAACCGCCTGCCAGAACTTCATCAACGCCTTCGACAGCATCCCCCGCCTGATAGAGAAATACACGAGGGACAACGAAGCCATTGAGAAGGAACTCCCCGTCCTGGAACAGGTCGTCGGGGAAGTCTGGAAAAAGGAGGACGAGCTGAAGCAGCTCAAGGCCGACCTTGCCGCTCTCGACCGCAAGATCCTGCTCTCCCTCAAATCAGTGGATGCGCAGGAAAAAAGCACCGACGGAGTAATCGAAGTCGTGCCCTCCCAACCGGTAACGCCCGACGGACAGGATAACGCCCCCGTCGCCGGCATCCCCGTCGTCGATGCTCCGCCCGGCAGTCCCTCACCGAACAGTGTCCCCACACAGGACACGCCCCCAGCCGAGCCTTATGTCCACCGGATGCCCGACTTCCTTACCGACAGGCAGCGCACTCCGCCCAAACTAAGCGGAATGCCCCAAAGCATCAGCATCAAAGAGGCAATGGACACACTCGGCGGCAAGCTCGTCATCGGAGGTGTCCCCAAGTCCGGCAACAAGGACGATCCCGATTCAGATCAGCCCGAAAAGCCCAAAACCAGGCTGAAGTAATAGTCCCTATAACCGAAGCCATAAAATAACCCCACCCCGCCAGCTTCCAACGAAGCGGCGAAGTGGGGGTTATATTATCACACAACCGAAATTTTACCTCCGTAAAGTTTACTACAGTAATATTTCATTCGGTAGATATAAAAAATCCAGCTTTTTTGGGTAAAAGCAGCATCTTATATAGTTAAAAGTATCTTTTATTCTTTCGTATAATTCAAATCAAGTTGAATACCCAATAATTTATTAGTATCTGAAATATCATTCAACTCCAAAACCTCCGTATCTACTATTAATGCCTTATATTCTTCCTCTGATAACTCTTTTGCTAATAAATCTAATGTTGATTGATTAACAGACAATATATACTGAAAATATTGTTCACACATTCTTTTTGTGCAATTTTCAACATTGTAGCAACTTGGCGAGGATCATTTTCTGAAACCAATCGGCTATCATGAAAAATAAATTTTACAGAATGATTATATTGTCCTTTCAATAAAGTCCAGTCAAAGCAGAAAGTTCTAACTTCATTTACGCCATCACCCGTATCATCCATTATTTTAGCCTTTATATCAAAGCGCAATTTATTTGTTCCAGAATTATTTTCAATTGTGATACCGGATGTTTTATCTTCATAGAATTGTTCCGTCAAAGACCGAAATGTTAAAATATTTTTCTTTATTAAAGATTCAACTTCTTCAAGGTATTTATTGGTGGAAAGATTTTCATCCGCAAACTCTTTTTTTACTTCTCTAACTTAGCCTTATACTCTTTTACCAATTGCTTATATTGCTCCAACTTAGACAACTCCATCCTATATTCAGCTAACTCTTTTAGGACGAATGAATCTTGAAATAAGACTTCTAAATGTTAGATAATTAACAGGGGTTGTCAATCCAAACACCTCTTGTCCCATGAAACTTCTGAACTCAGCTAAAGACATCTTCTCATCATTCAAAAATATTACATCTTGTTGTTCAGTTGTTCGATAAGAAGCATATTCTTTACCATCTATCTCAAAATCAAGATAGAATATCCACCCTTGAAGCAATTCCTCAAATACAGGTATTTTATTTGAGGCAAGACAAAAATGTATTAAAACAATTGATAAGGATTTTCCAACGCTATTATATGTGTTTCTTTCGTTTTCAGTTCTCTTTTTGGCTACAATCAGAGAAATACCTTTTGATTTAAAAATTGTATGAAAACTTTCTTTATTTGCTCTTAATTTAAGTAGTTTCATATTTTATATCATAATAAGGTACTACTATCCTTTATGGCAAATATTTTTTCAGCAAATTGTTTACATCAAGTGCTTTTGTCAATACCACAACATACAAATTACCATTATGTAGATTAAAACTAATTCAGCGTCAACCCTATTGTTGTCTATACCAAGATTATAGGAAAGCCCTACCTCTGAACTATTGTTCAAAGCTATGTCTATTCGATTTGCTGATACTTCGTACTTAACGGTAGTTGTCGATTCACTAATTTTATTTTTAATCTGCCCTTTAATATATAATTTCACCTTATTTAGAGAACTATAGGGCATTGAGTAGACATTGTAAAAAGAAGTTATCTGAACACTCACGCTATAAGGTTCAGGAGCTATTAAATTTGGAAAAAAAGAATTAGGAAATGATATGGGAGTATTTGTAACTTCCACTATATCTTCCACATGATGAAATAACGGATCAACACGCCAGATTTACCAAATCCAGACAAGAATCCTTATATACGCATTCATACTCTATAAAACTACTGTCGTTGTAGACTTCTGAATGCTCCGAAATAGAAGCACGCTCAATCGCAACAACTTTGGTTATATCAAAAGTTGGATTAACTACTCTATTTAATCTACCTTGTGCCATGTAGTTAAGAATAAAAAATGATATCATTGCTAATGCAATTGATAATCCGAGAATTTTTAGAATAATGCTTATCTTCATTGTATAGCACTTCTTTTGATGGAACAATAAGCGTCACACTTGCCGGTGCAAACACCTTAGTTGAGTTTCTTATTGATGATTCCTTGCTGTAAACCTCCTATTGTTAATGTATAGCCATATTGGGTATAACCATCATCATGCCTGCTAACACTGGTAATCCGTCAAAGTTATGTGACCTCATACCCATTTTATAGGAACAGTAAAATAAATAATCATACAGAATCATAACCCGTTATTATTTCAATTTAAACGTTTACCTTACTTCTGTATTTCTCAAATTCCGGTATGTCCGACAACTCCTCTTCTTCCATGTATATAGTTGTATGAAACGTGCAAAACGCCTGGCCTTATCCAGATCACCGGGCATCAAGGAGACTCCACTTAACAGACTGGATGAATTGGCATTGGAAATTATTATATCCGCTGCAAGCCGTGAACTATGCCTATAATAACGAATCGTGAGTTCAGACTGACTATAAGGTATCGTTTCTTTTTTATGCAACAGAAGTCGTCCCGGTATCGTTACGGTCTTGGAAACACGATCAAAAACAATCCGCCGCCAAGGCTGTAGAATGGCACTTATTCCTGCTGTCAGGATAATCAAGTACAGCTCAAGAAGCAGTAATATACTTCCATAATCTTCAGTTGTAAGGTTTGAAGGAATTAAACCGGCGCAAACCGAAACTAAAAATACAAAAAGCCAGATCAGGAAAATCACCATTCTCATCGAGATGCCGTCATTATCAATAACAATCTGTTTGTCATCACACCGGCTTAAATATTCAGGCTCTACCGGAATCCCTGAAGAATCCGGTAACCATTGCGCATTTCCCGTACTTTCGCCATTTTTCAAAGGTATCCAGACGGTCAGATTCCGGGCTTCTTTAAACAGCAAATACATGCACAGGCAAATCCACCCGTTAATGGTTATCAATCCAAGTATGATATTGGTGAAGGTGTTACGTATATCTGACCCCGTGACAAATACAAGTAATGGAAAGAAAGATATGAATGTTCCCCACAATATGATATGGGATTTGCATATACGCCACCTTTCTTTTCTCCTTTCCTTTCTCCACTCGGCCTCTCTACGCTTGACATCGGCTATGATTTCACGCCTCGATTGCTTGTTGCTCTTTTTTTTCTGCTTTTTCATGTCACCTGTTTTTCTGTCATAGTCTGTTTATATTGATTTCTTCCTGTATTTGCCTGAAAGTTTCAAATTCGGGATAGTTTGATAAATCTTCTTCAGTCATATAAGCTTGAATCAAACGGGCAAAACAATACCCGTTTGTACGACCGGCAAACTGCAAAGAAACTTCACCAACAAGATGCTGGTAATTGGCTATGACTACGCCATCAATTCCTCGGAGAGCATCCTGCCCAAAGGAAATCACCGCTTTTTGAAATGGTATCGTTTCTTCTTTATGGATTAGCCATCGGCGAGGAATAGTGATTGTTTTCTTTTCCCGGTCAAAGACAATTGTCCTTCGGGGGGATAAAAGCATCGGTATTCCCAATATCAATACAATCGTATAAGCGTAAACAATTAGAAAATTATCTACGAAATTATTATTTCCGTCTCTAAAGGGAAACATTTCCAATAGAGCAAGTAAAACAAAAGCCAAAAGACAAGTCAAAAACACTCCAACTTTATCATGATTACTTGCATCAATCACTATTCTTTTCTCATCGAATTGTTTAAATACATCAATATATTTATACACCCATTCATCTCGGAAATCAAAACAACCATAATGTCCAAGTTCGTCATTGTTAATAAGAGGAATTTTTGGGAAAACTTTAGAAGCCACTTTGTAAAATATAAATACTAACCAAAAGCAAAATCCTAATATTGTAACACCTACAGATAAAGTCAAGTTGGTTATTGTTGCTATCTCACAGATAAAGTAAGCCGCAAAAAATGAACCACAGAATGATAGACTCGCACACAGAGCGAAAAAACAGCCTACAATTTTCCATTTTTTCGCATCATGTTGCACTGCTTTATTTAATGCCTGAATTTCATCAAGCCAGTGTTGATATTCATTTTTATATTCTTTATGGCTTTTCATTGTATTATTGCTTTTCAGCCTCTTTCCGTAGTTTGTTTATTCTCATTTCCTCTTGTATCTGTTTGAAAGCTTCAAATTCAGGATGATTTGATAAATCGTCTTCAGTCATATAAGCTTGAATCAAACGAGCAAAACAATACCCGTTTGTACGACCAGCAAACTGCAAAGAAACTCCCTTGACGAGGTGTTTGTAATTAGCTATTACTATTTCCTCATCTCCCTTAAATGATTTTTGATCTACTTTAGCACCAAATGTAATAACGGCATCATAAAACGGTATAGTTTCCGCTTTGTGTATCCTCCAACGCGGAGGAATGGTGATTGTTTTCTTTTCCCGGTCGAAGATAACTGTTCGTCGGGGGGATAAAACGGAAAGTAGTGCTAATAGAATGAAAATTGCATAAACAGATGCTAATGCCATATTGCTTGCAAACGAGAGTTTATTTATCATGACGTTATCATTATTTGTAAATAATACACCTCGCTCATCCAGAATTCTGTGATAAACAGTATAAGCTTGAGTAGTCCCCCAGATATCTCCATCTAATAGGTTGTCATATACTTTAGGATAGAAATCAAATAATGCCAATGTTATCAAAATTGCAATATACAAAATTGCTGCACCATTTCGAGTCGGGGAGGTTGCATCTATGATGATTTTCTTGTCATCAAACTGCTTAAATACCTCTATATTTTCACTAACCCATTTATTTCCGAAATCGAAACAACCATAATACTTAAGTTGGACGTTATTGATAAGAGGAATTTTAGGATATATCTTGGGGATTATTAAATAAAGTATCATAATAAGCCAAGCAGAAGTAATAACTAACATCATTACTACCGAAAGAGCAAGATTAGTGATTGTTGCCGTTTCAAAAAGAGAACAGGTGACAAAAAATACAGCACAAAATGATAAACTAACGCATAATGCCATAATGAAAAAAATCTTTTTCCATTTCCGTTCTTTCCTTTGTTCTGCCTCTTTTCCTACTTGAACCTCATCAGCCCATTGATGATACTTATTAAGAGAATGTTTATGACCTTTCATTGTTTTTTGTTCCATAATTTCCAATTTTTCTTTGTATGGTGAAATGAATTTATGAAAAAATAGTCGACACTCCTTCATATATTATCATCCATAGGATAAATATTATAAACCCGGAATATATAATGTTTAGGATTATACTACCGATTACTCCCCATAAATAGTCTTTACGTGCATCTTTGATTACTTCGTCCCAACGGATATAGGGCATTTCCTTTTTCTTCTTTTCTGTCAGATTTTCCTTCAGAACGGTGTAATCATTAGCTTGATTCTCATACATTACTATTGTACCAATACCGAGTAGCGGCATAGTAAAAATTACACAGAATGCATGCCAAAGAGAATGACATTGAATTACGAAAAGCAAAGTCATGATTGTTGCATTCGTATGGCTCCATATTTTTACCAACTTATATGCACTTTCTGGTTTCATATCATCTTATAACGTTGAATCATCTCATTCAGATCTTCATTTGAGATAGTAATATCCGACTTTGATTTGCAAATTTCCTTTGTAATATTGCCTTTTCCGTCATATTCTAATGTAGTGACCGATTTATTTTCAGGCGAGACGGAAACACTTCTAACCTTTTTTCCTTTTATCTGATAGATGCTATCAACTGTAATAATTCCGTTTTTTACTGATTCTCTTACTTTAATATCAAAGCCATTGGCCGTATAATTGGTGATTTTATTCTGCGGCTTCTGATTTTCATCGAATGTAATCTCAATGGTTTTGCCATTATCTATGTATCGTTTTACAGCATATGAAGTATCCGTATTGATGCGGTAATAAATAATTGTCGTATCTGCAATAACTTCTTTAAGCCCATATGTTTCGACAACTTCACCGCTATTAAAATCCCTCTTTATTATTTTGATTAAATCACCTTTATCATCATAATAATAATTTGATTCTATATTTATGTTTTCCTCTTCATCAGTAATTGGGAATCCGGAAAGTGTATAGTTTTCTCTTTCCACCAGTGGCTTCGATTGTGTTGCATCCGTATAAGTACGCATACGAAACTTAATGGTATCATTATTTTTGAGTGTATAATACTTTTCAAAAGTTTTACCTTTGATTACTGTTGATATTTCATTGGGAGATAAATCATCAGTCTCTGTAATCATGTACGTATCATTATCCGGGTAGTTATATCTTTGAGTAATTTCAACAGCCCGTCCCGAAATATATGCTCCATTCTCCAGAAATTGTGATTGTTGTTTGATAAGAACCTCGGCCAAGCGTCCATCTTTACCATAACTGTTTGTATAGCTGTACGTTGTTATGGTATCAAATTTTTCTTGTACCTTAGATTGCCCACAGGCGCTAAAGAGTACAAGCATTCCATATAAAAGACTATATATCGTTTTCATTTCAGATATAGTTTATAGTTTGACTTCTGCTGTTACATTATCATTTATTCTTAGCTCGAATTGACACCCTCGATTTCCGTATTTTGCATAATGGCCGTCCCATTCGTTCCAACCTTTCCGGTTGAATGGGACAGCACGACGATGTGCACAACCCATTTGCACGCAGACAAACAGGAATAACACAAATACAAAAACGGGATTGCTTATATTTCCAGTTGGCATTATGCTCATGTTTTTCATACACTTGACAACTTGATTTATGTATAAATAAGTTTGCATTCAACGGGTAACCTCATTATCTGACTCCCATCGGAGTTTTTTTGTTTTCTTTATTATATTTCCTTGTTCATCATATTCTGAAATTTCAAGTGTTATGGTGCCATTATAGTCAGAATTATAAATGTGCTTAACTTTTTTGTTTCCTTCATAATAGATACTGTCGGTTGAGTAGCCTGTATTTCTTAAAGTATGATTGACGTTTACCCTCAGTCCGTTTTCTTCATACTCTGTTTCTTTATTGACTAAAGTCATACCATTGTCAAACTCTTCCTTAATTTTCTTTTTTCCGATCGTGTATTCCTTCATCACTCTATCAAGTACACCGTTTAAGGTAATCCGAGTGATTAAGGTATCATTGACAGTTTGTTTCAATGAACATTCGATGTTTTGTTTGTAATCGGAAGAAGGGACAAGATTAACAGCTTCCTTATAATCCGTATCATTAAATTTATAGGTTTCTTCTCTTTCCCCGGTGTTCAAGGCATGACGGATTTTCTTGGTATTATTTCCATTATTGTCATAGTAGTAGTATTCCTCATATCTTGAGTCAGAAAAGGGGTCATCTCCTAATATTATAATACTTTTTTTATACTTAGGTTTATTCTTATCATAATAGAGGGAAAAAGAATAACTAAATGTATCCTTATTATTTTCCAATACAAGTTCTTCTATGCTATTTTCAGTATATCTCATTGTTTTTAGCAATGATCCTGACAAGGGCTCCTCTACGGTATAGCAGTAAGAATCATTATCATAACTATATGTCTTTGTAAAATTATTTGTCGCTGCCAAGATCCCTTTATCTTTATTGTCTCCAAAATAGAGATAGTCATATTCACTACCCTGTGCAGTTAGAATCCTGTTGTTTTCATCGTAAATATTAACATATTCGATAATATTAACAGAATTATAGCCTTCCGGCTGTTTACTATTCTTGCAGCCCGATAAAAGTAATACACTACCTAAAAAAAATAAAATTATTCTATCCATTACTTCAAAAAACAATTCCTAATGTGTATGATTGTTTACATCTTCTTTATAATGATAATCCATTATCTTGAAATGTTTATCCCTTTCTTTATCCTGTATAATTACAAATATAGAAAAAGTGCGGTACACCACGAACGGCACACCGCACTTTTTTCGGTAAATCGGACGGGATTTAACATTTATAGCCTCCCTGCCTTTCCTTCGTAGCTGCATGGGGTGGTGTATGCTCTGCCTTAGCTTGTCGAATTGCTCCTTGAATCACTCGGCAATGGGCTTTCGGTCGATGGCAAGAAGCAATTTAGTCCCGTCCGTCAGGGCTTTCAGCACTTGCCCTCACCTTTTCGGTCTTGAATTTCCGCTTGTGTTCCTCCGAATAGAGTTCCCCTGCGTATTCCAACGGTTTTCCCTTGACGAACGTTGCTGTCTGCCCATCGCTGAACCCGACAAGGCGGCAGAGTTTTTTGATACGGAGTATTTCACGAAAATAGGGAATTTCATAATATATATTCCCTATTTTTACAATCTGTTTTTAATTCATATATGCACAACATATATACAATATTCGCAAAATTTAGCGACATCCACAAGCTGTTACAGGGAATTTGATCAACGGGCAAGGAAATTTACCTCAGCGTGGGGTCGTTCCCTGATTTTCTTATTTGGAAGTGGTTGCTCTCAACATGGCTTCCGGATCCATTGGTATTAACAGCGAATCCCTTTTATTTGTTAAGTTGAGAGAGTATCATTCAGAGATTCCTCATTTGATATCCCGTCGGCAATATAATGACAGATGAAAATTTACGGCATCTCTCTGTTCTACCATTCGTGAAAAGATGGCAGAAGCCATTGTTCTTCCACGACGGTTATGCTCTTCGCTTCATCGTTGGCGCATTTTATCAAATCCGCAATTCTGTCTATCACTACCAGATGCCACCATATTTGGATAATGGAAAGCAAGCACTCTTTCCGGCTCATTCCCGTAAGGTAATACGCCTTAAACCATTCCAGTATCGACTCACGTCTGCAACGACGCAGCAGGTTGATGATATTCTTATACAGCTGCACTTTGCTCTGTTCCATGTCATAGAACAGGACTGCCTTGTTCTTGCTGTTTTCGTGGAGCGTAACACTCAAGCACATCCACATCCGTTCCGGAAGAACGGATAGCACCGACAATCAACGCCGCCACATAGTTACTTTTTCCCGTGCCTTCTCCGCCAGTGACACAAAGCAGATTGCCTTGAGTTCCGAGAGACACGCCCCCGCCGAGTCTTATGTCCACCGGATGCCCGATTTCCTTACCGACAGGCAGCGCATCCCGCCCAAACTAAGCGAAATGCCCCAAAGCATCAGCATCAAAGAGGCAATGGATACACTCGACGGAAAGCTCGTCATCGGAGGTGTCCCCAAGCCCGGCAACAAGGACGATCCCAATCCTGACCAGCCCGAAAAGCCCAAACCCAAGCTGAAGTTATAAAAATAAAAGCGTTCCAAAAGCATAGTGGAGCGCTTCTATTTTTACTCTAAATCAATATTTGGATCAACCTTTATGCTGTCACATAATGCACAATAATGTTCATTGTCTTTCTCTCTTATAATATGTAAAATATGTTTTGCGACTTTTTCTGCTTCATTAACATCAACAGGTAAGATTCCCCTATTTCCCCATGCTAAATGGGAATATTCATTGACCACTCTATTTACTAAACAAGGAATGTGATTATCAAATAATTTATCCAAATTAGCCAAAGGGTTATCAGTATTAGGATATCTATAATATAAATAGCATTCCAAAAACTTTCGCATATTATTGGGTAGATTGTAAAAATGGGTGTATTGATTTTCTATCATCTTTACTTTATCTCCTTTAGTTGTAACTTTTGCCATATTATAAATTTCATGAAATAAAAAATTATATTCGGTTACATAATCTTTTAAATAAGATGGCATCAATTTTAAGCAACTAATTGCCTCACTCATTTTTTTTCGTTTCTCAATTAAAAAATATTGAACTAAAGGCTTTCTGTTTATATCTATTGGTAAGGTTAATCTCTTCAAATACTTTAAGAAATCTAAATTATGCGTAGAAATAAACAATTGTCCATATTGTCCTTTTTTTGCAACAATAGTTTCAATAAGACTATACATAAAAAAGATATGATTATTATCAAGACTGGAAATAGGATCATCAATATATATTATCAGTTTATCATGATCTACTCCATTCAATTCATCTTCTATTTTTGCAATAAAATAGAAGAAAGAAATTAGGCTGCATTCACCTTCACTTAAATTGTGAGCTTCTTTATCACCTCTTTTTATTATAAATCTCGTTAAGGGTGTATTAGATTCAGTGATAAGTGCTGGCTCCAAAGTCAAACTATCATGCCCAAAAAAATCTGATAAATGTTCATTTATTCTTTTGGCAGCTTCTCCTTCATCCTTTGCTTCTAATTCTTTTGTTTGCTTTTCTTGTCTTAACTCTCCAATAGTCTTTATCAAATCATCAAGTTTTTTTTCCTCGCTATTGATGGATTTTTCTTCGTTTTTCCAATCCTTACAAATCCTTTCATACTCAATTGTCTTAATAAAAGATTGTATTTCAGAATATCTTAATTCTCTTCGATAAATATCTTTATCTTTTGCAATAGTAGAAGATTTGTTTTTGTTTTTCTGTAATAAAGAATTAAAGCGGTTAATTATTTCAATGATATTCTCCGAGCAATCAACAATATTGCTTATTTCCCTTGGAGTGAATATATCATTATATCTCTCTTGTAATTGGGAAATAAGAAAGTCTATTGTATCTCTGTACTGGTCTATATATATAGTCCATTCTTTGTAATATTGATTGTACTCATCTTGGAAAATCTCATAAATATTTTCCTGTTTTACTCCCCTTGTCTCGAGAAAGCCATCAAGTGATTTCTTGGATCTTTCAAGTTTATCAAATAGTTCTTCAATACTTTTTTTTAGTTCCTCTGATTCCTTGCTAAAATGGGCATCCAATAACTTCCAACGATCAGGTGTAATAATTCCTCCACAAAAAGCACAAGTTTCCCTATTCTTATTAAGCACACGCCCTTTATCCACCCATTCTTGCAATAGACTATTAGTTACTAATTCTTCAAGTGTTTGCGTTAAAACGATCTTACGTTTTAGAAGCTCTTGAACCTCCTTTATATATTCCGAGAGATGTGGCTTTGTTATAGGTAATGGTGCTATTTCCTGTTTTACAGATTCGTCAATTCTCTTTCTACGAATGGCCTTCTCTTTTTCATTTATTATAAAATTTTTTCCGGAATCTATAATTTCGTCAATTTCTAATTGAATTGTTTTAACATTATAATTAGTGCCTTGTTTTACATAGTAATTGTTTACTTTTATCTCTCTATTAGCTTTATTGGTTAGTAATGTCTGAACCTTCTCTTTAGCTTTAGTAAATTGTAGTTTTCTTTTTTGCAAGTTTTCTTCTATTTGCCACTTTCGATAAAGTAATCCTTTTTTCTCATCTATACCACCTAATTCTTCATTAATTTCTGTTATTCTTTTCTCAGCATTTACATTGTTAGATCCCAATAATGTAAAAGGTTTTATGTCGCCCACCTCATTACTTAGCCAACTTAAATTTTCTTTGACAAAATCTGTATTATACACCCTTACTTTATCAGAACAAACTAAATTCATATTAGTTATAGTTGAATTATCAGTAGTTATAGTGAAAATGCCATTATGATAATTATTGGGTAACTGTTTCATTTCTATACAGCGAAATATTCGAGATAAAGTAGTTTTACCTGAATAATTTCGTCCATATATAATATTCATTTTATTAAAAATTTGATTATTTTCTGTTCCAATATGTTGTTTCCAATAATAATTTGAGAACAATCCAAATCTTTCAATATCAATTTTGGCAATCATGGTATTTAAATAAAATTCACATTTACATTTCCTCCATTGAAAAAAGCCTGCTCTCTATCTCATACTTAAACAAGACTTTTTTCCGTAATTCCTCTACTTTGAGTGCAAACAAATCCGGCTTGAAATTTTTGGATTGTCTTTTCACCTCTGCCACCAGAGCTTTTTTCTCTTCCGCATATAGTCCGACAATATCTATTTCATCCTGATCTTTATTATTCTTGCCTTGCCACCAAGAACCTATATCTGCAAATTCCTTGCTTTCCATCATCTTTTGGCGGAAATACATTTCCAAAGCCAAACCGGAGAATGTCGGATAATCCTTTTTCATAATATCAGCCAAGCGTTCAAAATTCTGTATCTCTATATAATTTTGATACTTGATAAAATACCGGAACCAGAAACGTAAAAACATATCCGAAACTTCATAACGGACGGTTTGGGAACCCTCTTTGGAGAGTATGGGCCGTTTCTTCTTTACCAGATCATAATCTTCCTCCAATCTCTTCAATTGTCCGCCCAGACTCATTCCACCCATAACCGCTTCCATTTCCGGCAGGGTGTTCTTACCATTGGAGATTGCTGATAAGATAGAAAAGTAATTACCGTATTTTTTTCCGAACTCCTGTATCAGCAAAGCCTGTCCTTCAGTCAGAAAGGATGAATCGGGTTGCAACATGAAATCGACCATACTTTCCATGCTTGTACATCCATTGTCCATAAATTGCTCGATATACTTTGGAACACCACCGGTAAAGGTATAGAGTGCCAACAAGTCATCTTTAGTATAGTCGGCCTTATGATCCGATATGATTTCTTTCAATACGGAAGTAGTAAAAGGAGCTAACTTCATGATACTGTCAGCACGACCATACAGCGGTTCTTTTGAATCCCTGAAGATTTTATTCATAAGGGTATAGACCGAACCGCTCACGATAAGATTGACATGGCTCTGTTTCCTCAGTCGATCCCAAGTATCCTGCATCAAACTGTAAATCTCTTGATTTATGTAATAGAACTCCTGAAATTCGTCTATAACCAGATTATATTCCATCCGTGTTCCCAAATCCATTAAGAAGCGGAACATTTCTGCAAAGTTGGTAAGTTCCGGTATATAAATATCAAGTGCCTGCCGGATCTCGGAAGTAAATCGTAAACAGAGATCCGTTTCATTACTTCGGCTGACAAACAAGTACACCGTAGGAGTATCCTCGCAGCTCTTGAATATAAGGCTGGTCTTGCCGATACGTCGCCGACCGGTAAGTACGGTCATTTGGGAATGTACAGAAAAAGACACTCGGCGAACCTTTTCCAACAATGCTAACTCTTTGTCTCTATTGTAAAATTTCATATCCTTATCTTTTTATATTCGATTTCACCATTACAGAGTTTACTGCCGTAAACTTTACAGCCGTAAAATTTGCAGCCAATGACAAAGTTAGTAATAATTTCGAGATATAATACGATTAAAGCACAGAAAACCCCAAAAGAGTGAATACTTAACATTTCAACTCATATACTACACCTTATTATACTAATTATACTAAATTAGTTTCTCGGCACGTATTCCAGTTTTTATGCCACAAAACTGGAATATTTTAGATGTCTATAAAATAATCCCACTCCAGTAACTCTAATAGACAACTGAAGGAGTGGGATTACTTAATTTGAAGAACTAAATTTTATTTGTAAATATTTTATTTCTAAAAACAGCTCGTTCCAATAAGGTCGAATATTTTATTACTTCAATATACATTTCTCCATCTCTTCTATTCTCTCCTCCATCTACTGGATAATTGGGGCAAAATAAATAATCAAAGTAATAAGCTTTTTTAAAAAATGGATTTGCTCGTTTAACTTCATTAAGGGTGAAACTTTCTCCTATCAAATAAGCATAAAATGTCGTTATCTCAAATCTATCTTTTGCGTATTGCCTGATTAAGCCTGCATATTGAGAAACTTGTGATACAAATTTAGATACATCCGCATCCATACTTTTTAGTTCAATGATAATACATTTATGTTCTTTGGGAAATAAAAGTATATCTGGACGATTCCCTAATTTATCTCTATTATAGGCTGTAAGTTCTTCAAGCTCTTCTTTAGTTAAATCTTCTCTAAAAAAAAGCTCATTTTCTACCTTTATATTTCTCAGTTCAGATTCGGAAATTCCTTTATAGTGTATAAAATCATCATTTATCATCCATAAGTTACTATCCAATGGATCATCAGAATGTTGGCTAAACAATATATTGTGCAAGAAACTTTCATGATTAATCTTTTTTCCTTTAGAATTCTTTTGTTGACAATCTAATTGCTTATCTAACGTTTTCTGCATTAAATCTAATATTACTTTTCTTTTCGAAATATAACGCACCAGCTCCGTTCTATTAATTTGTGGAACCAATTCAGTAACTTTCTTTACTTTTTCATTAAGTTTCTTCTTAAAGTCTTTTGAACTTGGAGTAAGTTCCTTTAATGAATCCATGACTGATTTTATACCAGCATCATGTTTCGCTGATATATCTGCATTGTATTCATACACTTTCTTTAAAATACTTTGATCTGAATCCCCTGCTTTATATCCTACTTCATTTAAAATCCTTCTATCTAACGAAAACATTTCTGCAAGTTCATCTATCTGGGATTCAAACGACTCCTTAACCTTACTTATAGATTTATAATGTGTTGTTATAGAGGAAGTAACTTTTTCCTCAATATCATCGGTTAAAATCTGTTCTTCGCCAGAGAAAAGATTTCTTTTTTTCAGAAAATCTTTTTTTGAATAAATAGCTAACTGTCCTCTCAGATCACTATCTTGTTGAGTTAGATAGGAACTTGAAATCAAAAATAATAAATAGCTATTATTTATTTTAGGAGAATCTTTTATTATTGAAAAATCAATACCTGACACTTCAACTGTTTCATTCTTGCTTGTCAGTTTTACCTCATTTCTTTTTTGTATAGAACAAGGTAAACTATACGAATTAATTATGAATTCTTCCGTATTGGGTGTTTTTATAATAGTATTTCCATCTACTGATATTTTAGAATAATTCACTTGTACAGAATCGGTATAATCTGGCTGTGGAATATCTTTTCCTGTTATTACCTGAACGCTATCCTTATCACAAATACTATTAATATAATATTCTAACTTTATTTGCTGAAGATTATCCCTATTTAGACAAAAACGACTTAAGTAATGAATCAATATTCTATCTCTTAACTCTGTTGTCGTTAGTTCATTATATTTTTCTTTATCTTCATCACTTAGGGGATAATAAAAGGAAACCATTGTTCCTATTGGCGTATCTATATCTACTACTTCTTTTTCACTTGACCATATAACCGACTTCTGTGTTGCATAGAAATTTTTAGACAATACAATTCTTCTTTTATATTTCAAGCCTTCTTCTTCAAAGACACTATATATATCTGTATTATTAAAGAAATGTAAATATTGAACACGTCCTGTTCCAAAATTATTTTGCCCTTTAGATTCATCATATAATCTTCTTAGACGTCCAAAGTTATCATCATTAAATCCAATTCCTGTATCAATAATATCAATAGACAAAAAACTGTATTGTTCTTGATTCAATGTTTTTGCCTTGTTGATTCTAATGGTAATAATGTCATCTTTACCTGATGTTGCTTCTAAAGAATTGCTAATCGCCTCAAATATTGGTTGAAGATATGAAGAATGTTTTTTTACATGCTTCTTCATTAGTGTTGGATAAGATATATCTTGCGGTACAAATGCACCATTAATCAATTCTTTATACATAGCTGTTTTTATTAGAGTTTAGGAAATATGATTCAACAAATATATTAAGAAGTTATTAGATATGCCATATGATTATCGTTTTTATATCACAAAACAATTTTTAATTATAAACCTTCTCATAGTTTTGTTCTACGAATAAGCTATTCATCCCAAAAAACGCTTTAAATCATAATACATGGAGCGTGTCATTTCATTCTGATCTTTCTCCGAAATAAAATCAAATCCACACTTCAAATAGAATCCAACCGCATCATGGTAGGCATCCACCGTAATGAAACGACATCCGGTACGGTTTCCGTGAGTGAACATAAACTTGATAAGACGAATAATATCCCTTCCCAGTCCCTGTCCTGCATATTCTTCTGATATAGCCAATCTTCCGATTTTAACAGCAGGATAATGTTTTCTGCGTTTAGCATTGGCAACACGTCTGCTCAATCTGTTCCATATAGAACGTTGGTCAGGATCAAAAGTTATCTTATCATTCAACAAGCTAAAATAAGCGACAGTTTTTCCGCATGACAAATCTTCAAGCAGATAGGTGACAGCCATCAAGTCTGCCAGATATTTTTGAGAGTCATCAAATAAAAAACCGTTTAAGTCATTGTCTGTGCACTTAAACGGTTTTATGTTAGTATCTACCTTTAACGGTACAAAATCATAATTTTCAATAGCCATTGTTACAATGCGAATGAAGCAATGGCTTTGAACTTCTCATAAACTTTCTTTGCGGCTTCTTTCTCTTCCTTGCTTTCAGGTTTGAGATTTGCCATTTTTTCCGCAAAGCGTTTTGCATCCTTACCGGTTACGACCGGAGTCTCTTTAATTGGTCGAGCCATAGCATTTATATGATTAATATTACATTGCAAAGATACCATTTTTCTTTCATTATAAAAAACTAATCAGCCTATTTTTAGACAAATACATAAAAAAAGATACCCCTCCGGACCGCTGTCCTTTGGAGTATCACCATTCGAACAAGAAAAGAAACTTCATCCTGTTTCACAACTGTATGAA
>ENA-OOZT01001270-OOZT01001270.1-human-gut-metagenome-genome-assembly--contig:-NODE-1270-length-17838-cov-2.798403_pt1 | contig 17838 bp, 16 predicted proteins | sample MGYA00241192_ERZ501407 | MGnify/ENA primary metagenome ERZ501407 (study PRJEB25962, sample SAMEA2042911) | human gut metagenome | biome: human gut; feature: human-associated habitat; material: faeces...
CTGAGTTTTAATCTAAGGGTTTACATTCAGTTACAGTTTTTAGATAAATTTCGGGATCACCGTTCAAGATCAAGTCTGCATATCCAACCGGATCATTGTAGATTAGATAATCCAGTTCTGACCGTTGATACATATTGTCAGCAACCTCATTCTCCACGGCGATGGTATCAATGGCAATCATGCTGCCATCTAAAAATTTCAGTTCCACACAAGCGGTATCCATGTTAAACTCACAAGAAATCAATCTATCCATAAGAAACCTCCATTTTGCGGGATGTTAGATCATCCCAAAATATTTGAATGCTTCTCGGATTGCTTTCTCTTTTTCCTGCGGACACTGGGGCTGTCTGGAATCCTCGGACTTCGGCAGATTATAGTTCTTACCAACCCCAATCCCACATTTTCGTTTAATCTGTGAGATATAGAGGTTGGACACCTTTAACCCGGTATGCTCCAACACATACTCCTTGATCTGCGGATAGGTTGCCCCATCCTGAAATTCGGACATATCCATATCTTCCAAAGAGAACTCAACCCGAATCTTTTTCGAGTCGACCTCACCCTTGGAAAGCAAGACAACCGTCTCCACATGAACCGTTCTAGGAAACATATCCATCAGCTTCACTCGTTCCACCTGATACCCTTCCTGCTGAAAAATCTCCAGATCCCTTGCGAGGGAAGTCGGTTTGCAGGAAACATAAACAATCTCCGGTGCGCCAAATGCAATAATCTTCCCAATCGCCTTCGGGTGAATCCCATCCCTGGGTGGGTCTACAATAATCAGGTCGGGTCTTTCCTTAAGCTCATCCACCATTTTCAGCACATCTCCTGCGAGGAAGGTACAGTTTTCGAGATGATTACGCTTTGCATTTTCATTTGCAGCTACAACCGCTTCTTCAATCAATTCAATCCCTATCACCTTTTTAGAACCTGCTTCAGCCATAATCTGCCCAATCGTACCTGTGCCACAGTACAGGTCGAAAACCGTCTTATCCGCCACATCTCCGGCAAATTCCTTTACAATGGAATAAAGCTTTTCCGCGCCGGCGGAATTCGTCTGGAAGAAGGAATACACAGAAACCTTAAATTCCAGATCAAACAGCTTTTCCATAAAGAAATCTCTGCCATAGAGCAAGCGCATTTCGTCGCTTTTGACCACATCCGCCAGTCCATCATTCACAGAATGCAGAATACCACAGACAGAGCCGTCCAATTCCAGTCCGAGCAGCATATCCTTAAATTCCTCCACGGAAAAGGGAACCTCAGAGGAAGTCACCAGATTGATTAAAATTTCGCCTGTTGCCGCGCCCTTTCGTACGACCAAATGACGCAGAGAGCCATCATGACGCGCCTTATGATAAAACGGCACCTTTCTCTCCTGAAAGAATTGCAGCGTCCCTTCGATGATTCGCAGATAATCCGCATCGACAATATTACAGTCCTTCAGCGTCACAACCTCATAATAGCTCATGCGTTTGCGCATCCCAAGTGCTAAGTCGCCGTCCTTTTCCTCGTCTCCGAAGGAAAATTCACACTTATTGCGATAGCCCGTCTCGGAAGGCGCAGGCACAATGCCTTCCCAGCTTTGCACACAAATCCCTGCGTTTTCCAACAGCCGTTTTACCTGTCGCTCCTTGAGTCTGAGCTCCTCCTCATGCCGCATGGTCTGATAGGTGCAGCCGCCGCAAAGTGCATAATGGGAACACATTCCTGTTTCTCTTTCCATCGGAGAGCGTTCGATGACCTCCTGCAGGCGCGCCTCCACGCCGCTGCCCCGTTTTTTGAACACCTGTGCCTGCACCTTCTGCCCGGGCACAGCATTTTTCACGATGACCTTCTCTCCTTCGTAATACCCATACGCCTTATTGGGAAAATTCACATCCGCAATCTCCAGAATAATCTCATCTTTTTTCTTCATAAAAGCCTCCAAATTTGTAACCGAATTTTATTTGTATTCCCTTTTTATCTATGATATAATACCCACTATACGCAGTATTTTCTGCGCAAAACAAGTCAAACAATTCATCATTTGAACAGGAGTGTATACAGGAATGTCTGAAAAATTAGAAGTCGGCAGCATCGTAGAAGGTAAGGTTGTTCGTGTCAAGCCCTTTGGCGCTATTGTTTCTCTCGGCAACACGCAGGGCTTGGTGCATATCTCTCAGGTAGCCAACAGCTTCGTTCAGGATATCAATGACCATGTAAAGGTTGGCGATATGGTAAAGGTAAAGGTGCTTTCCATTGATGAAGAAAGCCACAAAATCGCGCTTTCCATCCGTGAGGCTCTGCCCAAGGAGGAACGCCGTCCCAAGTCCAACAAGCCCTTCAACAAGCAGCCCCGCAGACAGAGCGAAGCATCTGCGAACCCTGCGCAGGAATATTTCCGTCCCCAGTCCTCCGTCAATGCATCTTCCGATTTTGAAGACAAGATGAAGGAGTGGATGAAGCAGGCGAATGACCGTCAGACCAGCCTGAACAAGAGAGCAAACAAACGCTCTTACTGATTTCTGCCACATATTTGATAAGTTTACCATGAAACAGGCTGTGTTGCAAGAATTTGCACCGTCGGAAAGGAGGAGAAAACGCTGTGACGCTGCTATTTCTCGCAGGTATTTATTTCTTTGCCCGAGGCGTTTTTGCCCTCTATGGTCAAACGATTTTTTATACCAAGCGCGTTCTGGAAAATATTGAAGAAAAGGATATCCCTGCTTATCTCAAGGAGATTGGCAAAATGAATCTTCTGCTCGGCGTTCTGTTCGTCGGCAAGGCGTGTCTGGATATTCCCTTTCCCGGCAGTCGCCCCATTCTGTATGGATGGCTGCTGATTTTGCTGCTTTGCGTATTTTCCATTTCCAAAATCGATACAAAATATAAAAAGCAATAAGCATAAATCCTCTCTGTTCACATGTACAGAGAGGATTTTTTTGTACAAAAAAAGACGGTACTTAAAAAGCACCGCCTGTTTTCGACTTAGAAGTCGGCTTTGCCGACACCCTATTAGCCGTTGATGATCTTTGTCAGTGTAACGGGATCAACATACTTGCCGTCTTTGTATACACGCATGTTACCGGATGCGATTTCGTCAATCAGGATAACTTCATCCTTATTGTAGCCGAATTCAAATTTGATATCATACAGATCCAGACCCAGCTTAGCCAGTTCAGCTGCAACGATTTTTGTAATCTGCAGTGTCTGTGCCTTCATGCTGTCATACATTTCAGCTGTCATGATACCCAGAACAACCAGACCGTCCTTTGTTACCAGAGGATCGCCCAGAGCGTCATTCTTGAAGGTTGTTTCTACATAGCCACCTTCGATGGGTGTACCGTCTTCGATATATTCGCCGTAACGACGGATGAAGCTACCTGTTGCTTTCAGTCTGCAAATAACTTCCAGACCATGACCGAATACAGTTGCAGGCAGAACTTCCATTGTTACGTTATCCAGATCAGCGGAAACATAATGTGTCTTAACACCTGCTTCCTTCAAAATTTCAAAGAATTTGATGGATGTTTCCAGGTTTGCTTTACCAATGCCTTCAATCTGCAGACCAACAGAGTTTTCGCCGGGGTCAAATACGCCGTCTTTGCCTGTGCAGTCATCCTTGAACTTCAGCAGCACATTGCCGTTTTCCAGTTTGTAAACGTCCTTTGTCTTGCCCTGATAAATCTTTTCCATTATTGTTTCCGTCCTTTCTAACTTTTAACAACACAATTCTAAAGAGATTTATTTCTCCTGACAAATTTACTGTACTGCAAATTTTCGCCATATTCAAGCATTTTTTTTCGCTTCTAAAAATCTTGTCAAATCCATCACCTGAACGCTTTTCTGAGAAAAATTTTTGATACATCCGTTTCGCAAAAACAGCAGTTTTAACCAAAAAAGCCCCCAAGCGGAGGCTTTTCTCTGTAAAAATCAGACTATTTAAAAATTCTATTTTCGTTATAAGTGATACTTATTACAAGGAATCAGAGTGCCTTTGCGTCTCCCCATACATGGTCAAGCCCGTAAAACTCTCTTTCCTCTCTGTTAAACAGATGCACCAGAAGATTGCCAAAATCCAGCAGAATCCATGTGCCGCCGCTGTAGCCCTCACTATGGTGCAGCTTTACGCCCTGCTGAAACAGCTTCTGCTCCACTTCATTCGCCATCGCATGCAGCTGGTTCGCGTTTTTGCCGCTTGCGATTACAAAGCAGTCCGCAATATTGGAAAGCCCTCTCAGGTCAAGCACCTTGATGTCCTCTCCAAGCTTATCCTCCAGTGCTGCTTCGGCAACCTTTGCCGCTTCTAATGCGTTCATTCTGTTTCCTCCTTTTCCACACAATGCTTATAGTATTCCAATGCCTCCAGAGACAAGGGGTGCAGCAGTCTGCCACGCTCCTTCACGAAAGCAATGGTGCTTTCCAGAATATATTTCATCGCCATGTCTAAATCCAGATATGCCAAACGTCTGGCTTCCTCCAGACCGTCAAATTTTTCTCTGTTCGGCTCGATATAATCCGCAATGAAAATGATTTTTTCCAGCAGGGACATGCCTGCGCGCCCTGTTGTATGGTAACGGATGGCATTGAGAATATCCTCATCCGTCACCTGATATTCTCTCCTTGCGACCTCTGCGCCTAAAAACGGATGAATCAAATCAGTCTGCTTTTCCATAATTTCATCCATTTTCACCTTATATTCCTTGCAGAACCGCAGCCGCATAGCTTCTGGGTAATCCTTTGCACAATCATGCAGAAGCCCTGCCACGCGCGCCTTCTGCTGGTCCTGCGGCGTACCGTAGATTTCCGCCAGCTTGACTGCTTCCTCCGCCACGCCCATCGTATGAATATAACGCTTGACCGAAAGCGCAGACTGCAATTTTTCCTGCATTGTTTCCACAGGCAGCATAAATTTCACCTCATCCTCCGCATCATCCTGATACAACCCAAATTTATGAATATAGTCCTCTACCTCCTGCGGCAGAAGATATTTAATCGGCGCACCGCGCTTGGCTCTCTCCCGAATATCAGAAGAGGAAATTGCCAGTGCCGGCACCTCCATATAATGCACCCGACTGGAAAATTTCTCCCTGATTTCGCCAATATCCTGAAATAGCTTCGATTTATCGTAGCCGGGTCTTGTCACCGCCACAAAATCGCACATGCCAAGCAGTCGTTCCGATTCCTTCCATGTCATAATCTGATGGATGGCATCCGCACCCGTAATAAAATACAGTCGCACATCCGGTCTGCACATCCTTTTCAGCTCTTCAATCGTATCAATCGTATACGTCACGCCGGCGCGATCAATCTCAATACGGGAAACCTCAAAATTTTCATTTCGCATCGTTGCCAGCACCGTCATCAGATAGCGATGCTCATTATGTGTCACCTTTTTGTTTGTCTTATGTGCAGGCTGCCCCGCCGGCATAAAAACCACCTTGTCCACCTTGAAGCGATAGCGCACCGCCTCTGCCGTCACCAGATGTCCATGGTGAATCGGATCAAAGGTGCCGCCCATAATGGCAATACTTTTGCAATCCCTGAAGTTTGCAATTTCATTTCTCATCTCTGTTCCTTCTTTCCCCGCTGTCGGTTTCGGGTTCGTATTTCTTTGCCTGCGGCAGCTCGATTACAGGCTTTTTCGCCGCACGGTACAGCACAAATTTGTTGCCAATCACCTGTACCACCTCTGCGCCTGTTCTGCTTGCCAGCATTTCTGCCGCCTCTCTTGCACCCAGCATATTATTATCCAGAACACTGATTTTTACCAGCTCTCTTGCCTCCAGTGCATTGTAAACCGTATCTCTCAGTTCAGGGGTTACGCCGTTCTTGCCTACCTGAAAAATTGCGTCCATTCCGTTTGCCATTCCGCGCAAAAAGGCTCTCTGCTTGCTTGTTAACATAATATTCTCCTTCTGTGTATTCTTCCTCAATATAATCCTTCCTATCATACCATACCGACACCTAATTTGCAACGAAAACAACCGAAAATTCAACTTTCTGCCCCTTGCTTTTTCTTCCTCTTTTTTTGAAAAAGAGTTGTACCTCTTGCCCAAAAATGATACAATAAGCGTATAAATTCTTTGAAAAAATCATGGGAGGGCAATAAAAATGGAGCTTATGATCGGTGGAAAACTAAAACAGCTGCGCTTAGATAAAAAGCTAAGTATTGCCGAGCTTTCCAGGCTTTCCGATGTCAGCACAGGTCTCATCAGCCAGATTGAGCGCGACCTTGTTGTTCCCTCTGTTACCAGCCTTTGGCGGCTTGCCAAAGCATTAGATACCAATATCAATTATTTCTTTTACGAAGAACCACACGAGGAGCAGCTGATTATTCGCAAGGGTTCGCACCGCACCATCGTCACCCACCATGACAGCAGCTTTTATAAGCTTCTGCATACCAATCGAGATGACCGCGCACTGGATATGATGGTAATTACCTTAAAGGCAGGCTACACCTACGATAAAAAGCCCCTCTGCCACGAGGGCGAGGAATGTGGCTATGTGCTGAAGGGCTCCTTGACGGTCTATCTCAATGGCAAGGATTATGTCCTGCATGAGGGGGACAGCATTTATTTCAACAGCACCCTGCCCCATAAATATATCAATAACGGGGATGAGGACTGCATTTCCATCTGGGCAATGACCCCCAAATTCTTCTGATATCTGCACACAAAAAGAGACTGCTTTCACAGTCTCTCTTTTTTATGTCATTTTTGCCTTTTTTAGCCCAAAACTCTCTGAATCAGGTTTGTCCAGTTGCCGCCGCTAATCATTTCCAGATCCTTTTCTGTGAAGCCCGCTTTTCTCAGCTTTTCAATCAGAACAGGAACCTCGGAGCAGTCCTTCATGCCCTTCAGACGGGAGTCATCCTGATCGCTGTAGCTCTTCATGGAATCGGAATCCAAGAAGTCAAAGAAGTCAAAGCCGAAGCCCAGATGTTCTACACCAATCTTATCTGCGATATAGGTAGCATGGTTTACCAGATGGTCAACATCCTGCTCTGCCTTGTTGTCGCTGATAAAATCACCGAAGGCATTCAGCCCAACCAGACCATTGGTATCTCTGATTGCTCTCAGCTGATCATCTGTCAGGTTTCTTGCTGCGCTTGCCAGCGCCTTCGCATTGGAATGAGATGCCAGAATAGGGCCTGTTGCCAGATCGATAACATCCCAGAAGGATTTTTCATTGATATGAGAAACGTCCAGAATCATCTTCTTTTCCTGCAGCTTCTTAATTGCCTGCTTGCCCAGCTCGGTTACACCCCTGTTGGGGTCACCCTTTACACCGGTTGCCAATGCATTTTCTTCATTCCATGTCAGCATTGCATGACGCGCACCCAAGTCATACAGCTCATCGATCTTGCTCAAATCCTCGCCGATGCCTGCCAGACCCTCGATCCCCAGCAGGATTGCAAATTTGCCTGCTGCCTCTGCCGCCTTCAGCTCCTCCACATTATGAATCAAAACAAATTCCTTTGTTTCAGCCATTTCTCCCTTGATGCCCTTAACGATAGCTTCCATTTCATCCTTAGGTGCGTGACCATTGTAGGTATCTGCCCAGATAACGAAGCATGCACCGCCGATGCCGCCCTTACGCAGTCTGTCCAGATGATGATTCTTCAATACCTGTGTTTCGCCTGCTTCTCTTTTATATCTTACATCGCTGAAAATGTCACTATGTCCATCAAAAATCATACTGTATCCCTCTTTTCTCATCTTTTGCCTTGTTTTTGCTTATAAAAATGCCGGGAAACCCCCTTGGCCCCCGGCAAATATTCATTTTTTATACGCAACTCAGCCAATGACTCTCTGAATCAAATTCATCCAGTTACCACGACAAATCATTTCCAATTCCTTGTCGCTGAAGCCTGCTTTCTTCATTTTTTCTACCATAGCAGGAACGTGTGTGCAGTCCTCCAGACCTACTGTAAAGGTATTTTCCTGATCACAGAAGGAGCCGGCAGCTTCGTCATCCAGAAATTCACAGAAGTCAAAGCCAAATGCCAGATGCTCTACACCGATTTTATTTGCAATGTAGTCTGCATGGCGAATCAAACCATCTACGGTCTGTTCCTTCACATCCTTGTCAACCAGCATATTGAAGGAGTTCAGCCCAACAATCCCGTTTGTATCTCTGATTTCCAGAAGCTGGCAGTCTGTCAGATTTCTGACTACATCTGCCAACGCTCTTGCATTGGAATGGGATGCCATCAAGGGGCCGCCGCCCACCTTTGCCATGTCCCAGAAGGTACGTTCATTTGTATGGGAAACATCTACCAGCATGTGCTTATCATGCAGCTTTCTGACAGCCTTTTTGCCCAGCTCGGTCAGCCCTCTGTTGGGGTCGCCCTTCGTCCCTGTAGACAAATCGTTCTGTTCGTTCCAGGAAAGCATTGCATGACGGCAGCCGAAATCATACAGCTCGTCAATCTTATCCAGATCCGTACCGATGCCGGAAAGCCCTTCCAGTCCGGGCAGAATATAAAACTTGCCTGCTTTTCTTGCTTCTTCGATTTCCTTCAGGTTCTTTACAACAACCGCTTCTTCACACTCAGCCATTTCGTCCTTAATGCAGTGCATCAGCTCTCCCAGTCTCTTTGCAGGATCTGCATCATAGGGAGGATCAATCCACAGAACAAAGCAGCCGCCTTCGATGTTGCCCTTTCTTAAACGAGGCAGATGGTGATTTTTCAGAACCTGCGTTTCGCCCTTCAATCTGCGAACCGTTACGTCTGTAAAAATATCACTGTGTCCGTCAAAAATCATAATTCTTGCCTTCCTTCTTTTCTTTCTTCCAATTCTATTTCTATTCTCTGTTCGCTTATGCTTATGCGCCCAAGAAGTTACCTACGATAGTACCGAAGTATGTACCTACAACGTAGCCCAGAGTACCTACCAACATGATAGGACCTACCAGCTTGATCCAGCCCTGAGAGATTGCCATAGCCGCCGCTGTTGTGGGGCCGCCGATGCAGGCGTTGGATGCCAGAATGCAGTCCTCCAGGTCAAATTTCAGCAGCTTGCCGAATACGAAGCAGAACAGCATGTTTACGATTACCATGATTGCACAGAATACCAGCAGCAGAGGTGCATTCAGGAAGATAGCCTTGATGGATGCAGGTGCGCCGATTGCAAAGAAGAACAGGTAAATCAGGTATGTACCCAATTCCTGAGAACCGGACAGACCCTCCAGGGGTTTGGAGAAAATTGTCGCGATAATCATTGTAATGGTTGTCAGAATCAGATACTTGTTGCCGAACAGACCGCCAATCAGGTCTGTGATTATGCCGTTGCCGGAAGGGAACGCTGCGGAAATGAAACCTGCGATTTCTGTGGAAACCCAAACAACGATTACGCTGATTGCAAAGTTGATTGCAATGTCACACAGAGAGATGGGTTTCTTTGCCCAGAATGCAGCCGCCTGTGTTTTTGCAGCCTCATCCACACCTCTTGCATTGATTTCATCAATGTGAGGATGTGTGAATTTTGTCTTAAAGAACTTCAGTGTAGGAATCATGATCAGTACAAAGAAGTACAGAGTCATCAGCAGGTTATCCGCTACAACCGCCGCGGATGTTGTGTCGCCGGGTACCTCAAATGCACTTGCCATTGCAGCAAAGTTTACAGTACCGCCGATGTAGGAACCTGTCATCATAGCAGCTACGCCTGCCAGATCCTTTACATGGTTGCCCAGCACCTTGAAGCCCAGGATTGCACCAACGGATGTACCGATTGCACCAATCATAAAGATAACCAGAATCTTACCCGCTTCTCTACCAATCTTACGAATGTCACAACTCAACAGCAGCATAGGGATTGCCATAGGAACAACATAGCCCCATACGATATCGTCGAACCAAACGCAGTTTGTAGGGATGATACCCAGGTTTGTCAAAACCAGTGCGCCAATCAAAGCAACGATCGCACCGGATACTTTAGATGCCCATTTCCATGTCTGTTCTGCATAGATAGAGAATGCAGCCCAACCGCAGGTAATAGCCATCAGCGCCCATGTATTGTCAGCGCTAATCAGTGGTGTACTCATAATAATAGCCTCCTTTGAATACATAAATTTTTTTGTGATTCAAGAGCATTGTGATGTATGATAGCGGGTGTATGTATATTAAAACACTTCAATATCTTGAATCTACATGGTATATGTTAACACCCTGTTAAGAATTCGTCAATTCACTATTTCGACAAAAAAACCCTTGAAATATCGTTCTTTTGTACAAATATTCATCCAAAAGTCATAAAATAATTCCTTCGCACAAGGATGTTTGTTTTTTATTTGTGTACATTTCATTGGTAATATTTTCATTCAGTATTTTGATGTAATAAAGCGCACAAAAAAAGCAGATTAAATCTGATTTTTCAGATTCAACCTGCTTTCCAATTTATTCCTGCTGTTCCTTATTCTTCCTTCGGAATCCCTTTGTAAACAAATCCCTTTTCCGCATCTACCGTAATCAGCGAATGAGCAGGAATAAAGTCAACCACCTTCGCATTGCAGACAATTACAGGAATATCCAGTGCCATCCCTGCAACCTCCGCATGGCTGTTTACATTCTGATCCAAAGGCCCGACCACGATTGCCGCCGCCTTACGGATATAGGGCATAAAGCTGCTGTCCGTTGCCGTTGTCACCAGAATATCCCCCTGATGGAAGGTGCGCTCCACGCCGTCCCTTGCGGTAATGACTCTGGCTGTGCCTGTTGCCCTTTTCGTGCCAACGCCCTTGCCCTTGCAAAGCACATCCCCCACGATATCCACACGCAGGGTGTTCGTTGCGCCGCTAAAGCCAAGGGGCATCCCCAATGCGGAAACAACCGTATCGCCGTTTTTCAGCAAGCCGCTTTTCACTGCGATTTCCAAAGCCGTATCAAATACACCGCCACGGGGCAGCTCTCCTGTATAAAGCATCGGCTTGCAGCCCCAGATAAGATTCATCTGCCGCCAAACCGTTTCGTCCGATGTGCTTGCAATGAGCGGGCAGGCAGGGCGATAACGGGAAATCATTCTTGCCGTAAAGCCGGATTTTGTTACCGTTGTGATTGCCGCCGTTTTCAGCTCTGCCGCTGTTGCGCAGGCCGCCATGCTGATCGCATTTGTAATATTCACTCTCGCCGGCTCTGTCGTATTCGCAAGCTTTGCCGCATAATCCACAGCACTTTCCGCCTTCAGTGCGATTCTCGCCATCGTTGCAACCGCCTCCAGAGGATATGCCCCTGCTGCCGTTTCGCCCGAAAGCATAATGGCATCACTGCCGTCAAAAATCGCATTTGCAACGTCATTTGCCTCTGCTCTGGTCGGGCGAGGGCTGTGTACCATGCTCTCCAGCATCTGCGTGGCAGTGATAACAGGCTTGCCGATGCGGTTCGCCTTCGCAATCAGGATTTTCTGCACCAAAGGTACCTCCTCCGGCGGAATTTCTACGCCCAGATCCCCTCTGGCAACCATAATCCCGTCCGAAGCCTCCAGAATTTTATCAATATTTTCCACGCCCTGCTGATTTTCAATCTTGGAGATAATATGCATCTGTCCGCCGCCGTTTTCCTCAAGCACTCTGCGGATTTTCAGCACATCCTCCGCCGAGCGGATAAACGATGCCGCCACAATATCAAAGCCGTTCTCCACGCCGAATTTCAAATCCTCAATATCCTTTTCCATCAGGGAAGGCAGGTTCACCTCCACCCCCGGCAGGTTTACGCCCTTGCGGGATTTCACACCCCCGCCGTTGACAACCTTGCAGACAACATCCGTTTCCGTAATATCCTCTACCTTCAATTCAATCAGCCCGTCATCAATCAGAATTCTGGAGCCTCTGTGTACATCCTTCGGCAAGTCTGCATAGGTCACCGAAACAATATTCACATCCCCCTCCACCTCTCTGGTGGTCAGGGTAAAGGTTGCATCCTCCTCCAGTCTCACCTTATCCTCCTTGAAGGTTTTCACGCGGATTTCGGGCCCCTTTGTATCCAGAATCAGGGGGATGGGGGCGTTCAGCTCCTCTCTCGCCTGTTTCAGCTTCGCAATCGTTTCCGCGTGGGTTTCGTATGTCCCGTGGGAAAAATTGATTCTCGCGGCATCCATACCGTTGTGAATCAGCTGCTTCATAATTTCCACATCATTTGTTGCAGGCCCCAATGTGCAGACAATTTTCGTTTTTCGCATATTGCGGCACCTCCTTTTTTCTGTCGTATTTTTTCATTTCAATTAGAATTTCAATCAAATCGAAAGAATTTTGATTACATCGTAAATTTCAGGGTCTAATTCCTTGTCCATCTGTAAGGAAGCCAGCAAATCCAGAATCTCGTAGCGCCCTCTGTTATAGGCAACCGCAATGTTTTCCCTGCCCTCCAGAATTGCCTTCACCGCATGATAGCCCATCATAGATGCGTGCATGCGGTCGGTCGCCGTCGGGCTGCCGCCTCTTTGCAGATGTCCCAGAATGGTCGCTCTGGTCTGAATCCCCGTAATCTCCTGAATATCCTGCGCCAGCTTCTGCGTACCGCCAACGCCCTCTGCCACTACTACTAGATTATGGCGTTTGCCGATACTTCTATTCTCCAAAATCTGCTGAATCACTCTGTCGCTGTTGATGTTTTCCTTCTCCTCGGGAAACATAACCTCCTCAGCGCCGCCGCACATGCCGCACCATACAGCAATGTAGCCGGCATCTCTGCCCATCACCTCTACAACAGAGCATCTTTCATGGGAATTGGAGGTATCTCTCAGCTTATTCAGCGCATCCATACCGGTATTGACCGCCGTATCAAAGCCAATCGTATATTCCGTCCCCTTCATATCCAGGTCAATCGTCGCAGGAATCCCCACGCCATTAACCCCTCTTTTCACCAATTCCGCCAGACCGCGATAGGAGCCGTCCCCACCAATAACAACCAGTGCATCCAGTCCCAAAATCTTATAGATTGCCGCCGCCTTATCCAGACCCTCGTCCGTCATCATTTCGGGGCAGCGTGCCGTATGCAGAATCGTACCGCCAAGGTTCAGCACATTGGAAACATCTCTGCTGTGCATTTCCTTAATTTCGCCGCCAATCAGCCCTGCATAGCCCTTGCGGATACCTACAACATCCACATCATAATATTTTGCCGTTCTGACAACCGCACGAATTGCCGCATTCATGCCGGGCGCATCGCCGCCGCTGGTCAGTACGCCGATTTTTCTGATTTTCTTTTCATTCTTCCGTTCTACCATCTGAATTCCTCCTCATCCTCCGCCAAAAACTTCCACACAAAATCCTTTGTGGCATTATTTTTTCTCAATATCGACTTCGCCTGCCCGAATCATGCCGAACTGCGTATAAACCTCTGCTTTCCCTCTGATTTTCATGGCAGAGGTATTCTCCGTAAACTGCGCAATCAGAACCTCACCCTGATCCAGCTTTTCCGTATGATGAATCTTTGTCACCTCGCCACGGGTCACGCCAATGATATTCACACCCTTTTCCAGTGCCTTCACACAAATATAGGATGTATCTGCTCCGATTTTTTCAGCCATACGCTTTCCTCCTCAATATTTCAACGCAACATTTTTTTCGCCAAGCAGCTGCCGCAGCTCCTCGCAGAGGGCATCCTCACCCGTCACCCAGTTTATGCGGTCTGCCTTCATTTTCTGTCTCGTTTTCTCATCATAAATATATACCGGCACATCCCCGTGATATTTTCGGAGAATTGCCGTAATCTGTCCGAAGGGAACGCTCTGCCCTGCCGCAAGCTTCAGCCATACGGAGGACGGAATCTCTGCCGCCTCGTTCTGCTCCAGATTTTTGATATCCGCTGCAATCACCTTGCCCTCGCCATCTGCGGAAACACTCGCCCTGCCGTGAATAAGCAGTACCGCGTCCTCCTGCAAAAGCGGCGCACATTTTTCATACACCTTCGGGAACACCACAATCTCCATGCTCCCCTGGAAATCCTCCAGTGTGATAAATGCCATCTTATCATTATTTCTGGTATATTTCACAGAAACCCCTGCAATCATCCCACCAACGATTACCTTCGTGCTGTCCTCTATCTGTGTATGGTGCGAGCCTTCCTCATCCGGCAGAAAATCCATGCTTGTATTGCTGATTTTCCGCCGCAGCTGTTCCTCATATTCCGCCAGAGGGTGTCCACTGACATAAATCCCCAAGGCTTCCTTTTCCATCGCAAGCTTCTCCTTCGGCGGAAATTCCCGAATGGAAGGCAGCTCATCCGTCTGCTGAAAGCTTTCGTCACCGCCCATGTCAAACAGGTTCAGCTGTCCTTCTATATTATTCTTTCTGGCATGTCCGATTCCTGCAAGTATCTCTTTATAAATCGCCATGTACTGACTGCGGAAACCGCCGAAGCTGTCCAGTGCGCCGCCCTTAATCAGTCCTTCAATACCGCGCACGCTCCATTCTCCGCCCTCCATGCGGTTGCAGAAATCCGTCAGAGAGGTGAATTTACCGTTTTTTTCGCGCTCCACAACCAGTGCATCCACCGCACCCTTGCCGATATTCTTGATTGCCGCCAACGCAAAGCGAATCTTCCCATCGGATACGGAAAACTGCCGATATCCTTCGTTGATATCGGGGGGCAGAAGCTGAATCCCCATTTTCTTACATTCCTCGATATAGCCGCTGACCTTCGCCGCATTGTCCATCACGCTTGTCATCAGTGCCGCCATGAATTCCACGGGATAATACGCCTTCAGCCAAGCAGTCTGATAGCCAACCACCGCATAGCAGGCAGCATGGCTTTTATTAAAGGCATATTTTGCAAAGTCCGTCATTTCATCAAAAATCTTTTCTGCCGCTTCTATGGGAATCCCGTTTTTCACACAGCCGGGCACCTCGTCCCCATCCCCATGGATAAATTTTTCCCGTTCCTCTGCCATCACGGATGCCTTTTTCTTGCTCATCGCACGGCGCACCAAGTCACTTCTGCCCAGACTGTAGCCTGCCAGATCCCGCACAATCTGCATTACCTGCTCTTGATACACGATACAGCCGTAGGTGTTTTCCAGAATCGGCTCCAGCTTCGGATGGGTATACTGCACCTTGCCGCCTGCATTTTTCCCCTTGATATATTTCGGGATAAAATCCATCGGCCCGGGGCGATAAAGCGCAATCCCCGCAATCATATCCTCCAAACAGCGTGGCTGCAGCTCTCGCATAAACTGCTTCATACCGCCGCTTTCCAGCTGGAACACGCCCTCTGTTTTGCCTTGGCAAATCATGTCATACACCATAGAATCATTTTCGGGCAGCTCCTCCATGTTTAACCGAATCCCGTGGATACGCTCAATTTCCTGCACTGCGGACTGGATCACCGTCAGTGTCCGCAGTCCCAAAAAGTCCATTTTCAGCAGTCCCAGCTCCTCCAGAATCGTCATGGTGTACTGGGTATTGATCTGCCCGTCATTCGCACTCAGCGGTACATATTCCATAACAGGCTCACGGCAGATAACCACGCCGGCGGCATGGGTAGAGGAATGGCGCGGCAAGCCCTCTAAGCGCAGAGAGGTATCAATCAGCCGCTTCGTATCATCTTCCTCCTCATAAGCATGCTTGAGGTCGGGGTTCATTTTCAGTGCCTTTTCAATCGTAATGCCCAGTTCTGCCGGAATCATCTTGGAAATGCGGTCAACATCCGCATAGGGCATTGCCAGCGCGCGCCCAACGTCCTTGATTGCCGCTCGCGCCGCCATCGTCCCGAAGGTAATAATCTGCGCCACATTTGCCTCGCCATATTTGCGGATGACATAATCAATCACCTCCTGCCGCCGTTCATAGCAGAAGTCAATGTCAATATCCGGCATGCTGACACGCTCAGGGTTCAGGAAACGCTCAAAAATCAGGTCATATTTCAACGGATCAATTGTTGTAATAGAAAGGCAGTAGGAAACCATGCTCCCTGCCGCAGAGCCGCGCCCCGGCCCAACAATAATGCCGTTATCCTTCGCATATTTGATAAAATCCCAAACGATCAGGAAGTAATCCACATACCCCATATTTTCAATCGTGGTAAGCTCATATTCCAGCCGTTCCTTCCATTCTTCCTTCGCCGCAGGGTATTTCTTTGCAAACCCTGCATAACAAATCTCGCGCAGATAGCCTTCTGCCGTTTTCCCATCGGGTACATCAAAGCGTGGCAGCTTCAATTCATGGAACGTAAAGCTCACATTGCACCGCTCGGCAATCCTTGCCGTATTGGCGCAGGCCTCAGGTGCAAAGGAAAACAAATCATACATTTCCTTCGGGCTTTTCACATAAAACTGGCCGCCCTCATAACGCATCCTGTCCTCATCCAGAACCGTTTTCCCCGTCTGGATGCAAAGCAGAATATCATGCGGCTCTGCGTCCTCTTTATAAATATAATGGCTGTCATTTGTACAGATGAGCGGAATCCCTGTCTCTCTGCTCATCCGCACCAACGCCTCATTCACAATTTTCTGCTCCCGAATCCCATGATCCTGCAATTCCAAAAAGTAATTGCCCTCCCCGAAAATATCAAGATATTCCAGCGCGACCTCCTTCGCCTTCTCATAGGATACATTCAGAATATTTCTGGGTACCTCCCCTGCCAGACATGCGCTTGATGCAATAATGCCCTTGCTGTATTTCCGCAGAAGCTCCTTATCCACACGCGGCTTATAATAAAACCCTTCGGTAAAGCCATAGGAAACCAACTTAATCAGATTATGGTAGCCCTCATTATTTTCAGCCAGAAGAACCAGATGATAATAACCGCCGCCCTTGCCCTCCTTTGTGAAGCGAGAGCCCTCCGCCACATAAACCTCACAGCCGAGAATCGGCTTGATGCCGGCCTCCAGTGCCGCCTTGTAAAATTCCACCGCACCATACATCGCACCGTGGTCGGTGATGGCAATGCTGTCCATCCCCAGCTCCTTCACCCGCTGCACCAGCTCCTTTATCTTGGCAGAGCCGTCCAGAAGGCTGTATTCCGTATGAACATGAAGATGCGTAAACGGTTTCTTCTCCCGTTCTCTTTCCTGCATTTCCAATTTCCGCACCTCCTTTGTTTTCTAAAAATCTCTTTTCCTATCGTTTCAGTATATCATATTTTTCCACGCAGAAAAACGCCCTAGCCCGGAAAAAATTCTTTTTTCTCTCAAAAAAACAGTTGACAAATGTCTTTTGGATGTTATAATAGTCCTCAACAACTTGATAGCAAAAAGCGATGACGAAGAGGACTGAGTGTCTGCGTTTTCAGAGAGTCGGCGGTTGCTGTGAGCCGATAACAATTACATTCAATAGTCTATGGCTTCTGAGCTGGAGGTTCGAAAATACAAACGTATCGGTAGGCTCCTCCCGTGACTGCTGCGTAAAAGCATAGGGCTTGTTTGAGCCCGAAGAGGTGGCATATTTTATATGCAATTTGAGTGGTACCGCGGTTTATACTGGCCGTCTCAAGGTTTTTCCTTGGGACGGCTTTTTTATTACCTGTTGCCTGTCCTCGCATTTGCTGCAACCAACATCAACTTTATTTTATATTTTTACTAAGGAGGAACGAAGCATGAGTGAATATCGTATCGAAACAAAATGTGTACAGGGTGGCTATACCCCCGGCAATGGGGAGCCCAGACAGATTCCCATTTACCAGAGCACCACATTCAAATATGACACAAGTGAGCACATGGGGCAGCTTTTTGATTTGGAGGCATCCGGCTATTTCTATTCCAGACTGCAAAACCCCACCTGCGATCTGGTTGCGGCAAAAATTGCTGCGCTGGAAGGCGGCACAGCAGCAATGCTGACCTCCTCCGGACAGGCGGCAAATTTCTACGCCGTATTCAATGTTGCAAATTGCGGGGATCATGTCGTTGCATCCTCCACCAT
>ENA-OOZT01001286-OOZT01001286.1-human-gut-metagenome-genome-assembly--contig:-NODE-1286-length-17698-cov-1.912260_pt1 | contig 17698 bp, 9 predicted proteins | sample MGYA00241192_ERZ501407 | MGnify/ENA primary metagenome ERZ501407 (study PRJEB25962, sample SAMEA2042911) | human gut metagenome | biome: human gut; feature: human-associated habitat; material: faeces...
TAGGTACAAGTTTCGGAAATAGTCTGGCACAAAAGCAACAAGTGACGTTGAATCTGAAAAATGTCAGTTTATATGAACTGTTCAATCAGATAAAAGAACAAACAGGTTTGCGTTTTCTGTATAATGCAGAACAATTGGATGGCCTGGCTAATGTCAGTGTACAAGCGCAGAATGAAAAGGTGAGCGATGTGCTGAACAAAGTTTTTTCCGGAAAAGCTTTGACTTATGATTGTGATGGAAAAGTGATCATTGTCAAAAAACAGGAAATTCTTCCGCAGACTATAAAGGCGAAAATCATTTCCGGGAAGGTAACGGATTACCGGGATAATCCTCTGCCGGGAGTGACCATTCAGATTAAAGGTACAGCTGTAGGGACTTCTACAAATTCTTCCGGAGTTTATTCGTTACCGATTGCAACTTCCGATGCCGTTCTGATTTTTTCTTTTATCGGCATGAAGACTCAAGAAATTGCAGTGGCTAATAAATCGGAAATCAATGTAAAGATGACGGAAGAGAGTAGTAACCTGGATGAGGTTGTGGTAACCGGGTATCAGGATATCCGTCGCGACCGGGTGACCGGATCTGTTACTGTGATTACCGCTAAAGAGATTGAAAACAATTCTTTCAAAAGTATCGATCAGATTTTGGAAGGTAAAGTGGCCGGTTTGTACTCTTATACAACCAGTGGAGCTCCCGGAACCCGGGCCAATATCCGGATTCGGGGTGACAATTCGATCTCAGGTAACAAAGAACCGTTGTGGGTGGTGGATGGTTTGCCTTTGCAAGGAGGAGTTGCTTCGATTAATGTGGTAAATGCCGGTAATATTCAGGAATCGATACTGGATCATGGGATCGGTAATATCGCTCCAACGGATATTGAATCGATTACGGTATTGAAAGATGCTGCTGCGTCGGCCATCTACGGAGCACGTGCAGCCAACGGAGTGATTGTGATCAAGACCAAACGTGGTTTTGAAGGGAAGGCGACATTTAACTACAACGGCAGTTTCGGTATGGTAGAAGCTCCCCGTATCGATTTGGATTTTATGAACAGCAGCGAAAAAATCGATTTTGAGATTTCTTTGATGAAAGATTTTTCCAGGGCATGGGAAGGGGGACTGGTCGGTAAAATATACGATTATTACATGCAGGGAAGATATACAGAAAGCCAGTATCGGGAAGAGCTGGATAAATTGCGCAAGATCAATACCGATTGGTTCGATGTGATTTTCCGTAAAGCTTTTTCACAATCCCATTTTTTGTCTATGCGCGGAGGTACGGAGAAAACCAATTATTATGCATCTATTAACTATAATGGCCAGTCCGGAATTTTAAAGAGCAATTCGTATGATAATCTGGGAGCCAGTCTGGAAATCCGCCATAAACCGGCCCAAAATTTTGAGATGAATTTTAAACTAAACGGGAATTTCCGCGAAAGTAAGGATCATAATTCTTCCATAGATCCCTTCAAATATGCCGTATTCGCCAATCCTTACGAGAAACCTTTCAATGAAGACGGTAGTTATGCGGCGGATTTTACTTATCTGGGCGATAACCGGAGCTCGATCCATTATGGCAATATATATGACCAATTTAATATTTTACGGGAATTGAATGAAACTCAGAATAAGACCATCGCTTCCGATCTTTCTGCCCGTTTAGGGATGAATTATCAGGTAATGGAAGGTTTGAGTGTGGATTTAAATGGATCGCTTACGTATAGTACCAACAATACAGAGGCTTGGGCTGCCCCCGGGACCTATACGTCTTATTCTAACTGTTTTACTTCCAGTGCAATTAGTGGGGAACTTCCGGAAAAGTACAATAACGGTTATTTGAAAGAAGGATCAGGACGTTCAACGGCTTTTGCTTTGCGGGGACTGATCAGTTATAATAATAACAAGTTGGAAAATCACGCTTTTTCATTGGTTGTAGGTACGGAATTGTCCGGTAGTAAGTCTTATAACAATTATCATCGTTCTCCGGAATTCAATGATTATTATCGGTTTATTGCTTTCCCGGATTTTCCTTCGGATGATATTTCCTATAACGATATTAAAAATTCCTTGAGTGGGTTAATTGGAACAGCAGAAGCTCAGGACCGTTCCGCTTCTTTCTTTGGTGCCTTGACTTATACGTTATGTGATAAGTACGTGTTCAATTTGAATGCCCGTTTTGACGGGGCCGACATCATTGGTACGGATAACCGTTTTACCCCTTTATGGTCTGCCAGTTTCCGTTGGAATGCGATGCGGGAGAATTTCCTGAAAGATGTGAACTTTATTTCAGATTTGGCGATTCGTTTATCTTATGGATATACCGGAAATATAGACAGAAGCTCTTATCCGATTCCAATGATATTTTTAAGTGGATATCGGTATGACGAAAATTTTGTAGCGGAGTCTGTGACTTTCCCAAATCCCAATATCAAGTGGGAAAGAAAGCAAGACCGGAATTTCGGTTTGGATTTCGGTTTTTGGGATAACAGAATCGGAGGTTCTTTCAACTATTATTGGAATACCGGGAAAGATTTGTTAGGAACGATGACAACTCCAGAGTCATACGGACGTACGAGTATCAAGGCGAATGTATCCAGTATTGAGAATACCGGATGGGAGTTTAATGTCAATTTGCGTCTTGATTTGGGGGCTAATGTACGTTGGATTAATTCTTTCAACATTGCTCAAAATACGAATAAGATTAAAAAGACTTATTTAAAAGATTTGAATGAATTAAATGTAATGGGCGGATCTGATAACATCGAAGGGTATGCCTCAGGCAGTATGTTCGGTTATCGGTTTGCAGGAGTAAATCCATTGACAGGGCAGGCGATGATTTATCTGACTGATGAGTCTCGTAAGATACTTGCAGATTACAGAGGAGTAGATATATCACAAGTGGCGGATAAAATTGACACGGAAGAGATTGATTACAACATTCGTGAAGAGTTACTTAGGGCTTCCATGGAAAAATTGGGTTCTGTTACACCGAAAGTTACCGGAGGTTTTTCTTCCACATTGACATGGAAGAAATTGGAGGTACGTGCTTCATTTGCTTATAGTGCCGGACATTTGTTGGAAACGTTTAATGAGCGGAAATACGCCCCGTCAGGTGCAAATAAAAGTTCGGAAATATATGTATCCCGGACCAATCGTTTGAAAAGTGCCATGAACCGTTGGCGAGCACCCGGAGACATTACCAATACCCCTCGTTATCAATTTAATGGAGCGCAATATCATAATATGTATACGGATGATAAATATGAGAAGGGAAACTATTTGGCTTGGCGGGATTTGACATTTTCGTATGATTTAAAAAACAAATGGTTTGATCGGATTGGATTGGATAGATGCCGTTTGGGATTACAAGTACAAAATCTGTTTACCTTTACGAAATACAGCGGATTGGATGTGACCACGGGAGGAGCATTCAATTATCCGTTACCCAGAACTTATATGTTTAATCTTTCTTTGGGATTTTAAAAGCATGAGGATATGAAAAAATATAGAATGGTTATATGGGGCATGTTGGTGTTTTTGGGCATGACCTCCTGTGATAAATATTTGGATGTTACCCCTAAGAACGTCATATCGATGGACGATATGGAAAGTATAAAACAGTCTTTGGCTAGTTTTTTGCGAAATATAAGGGATGATGGCTGGAGTAGTTTACCGTCATCTCCTTTTCAGGGGAATACGTATGGTATTGTTGCCTATACGGAAGAATGGGATTTGTCGCAACTTGCTGAAAATGATTTTACGGATGATGAGAAGCGGATATGTGATTGGAGAAATGAATCGAATCAATCGCTTTGGGGGAAATATTATAGTCCGATCGGTTTTTTGAATCTGATTATCCATGAGGCAAAAACGGCAGAGGGGGATAAAACGATGCGGGATTATGTGATGGGAGAGGCATACGCCATGCGGGCATATTGTTTTTTCAAACTCTTACAATATTTTGCACCATATAAGGACAATGAATTGGGAATACCGGTTTGTTTAGAGACATATGAAGATTTTGAAAGCGTGACTTTGGAAAGAAGTACACAAAAAGAGGTATACAGACAAATTTTGAGTGACCTGAAAGAAGCGGAGATGCGTTTGCAATCTACGCCTACCCGGGAATCCTACAATTTGATGTATTGCGAAGAAGTAATTAATCGTCTTTATGCTCAAGTGTATCCTTTAAAGCGATGTCAGCAGCAGCAGAGGAAGAGGATTGGAAAAATGCAATCGTTTATGCGGAAAGAGAGACCAATGGAAAAGAATTGGAATCGAATCCAGAAGAATTGAAGGCGTTATTTAATGTGGGGGAGGGATATTCTTTAAAGTCGCAGGAATCTCCGTTGCGTGTGAAGTATGGGGGGAGTATGGGTTTTGGAACCTTATTCAGTAACAAGAAACCTAATGAAACGTTTCGTCAAGCCTATTTCCCTGAAGAGAATGGAGATATTCGGGAGAAGTTGTATTATCAGATTGTAGAATATTTTGATTGGGGGTCTTTTCAAACGGTTAAGGATTTGAAAATCAATAAATATTCGAGTTACGATGGATGGGGTGGTGACTATTACTATCTGTTTTGTGCGTTTCGTTTAGCTGAAACATTTTTGATACAGGCAGAGGCGTATGTCCGGACAGAGCAATTGGAGAAAGCCCAAACTATATTACGACGTTTTAAAGAGGCCCGTTACACCGAGGCATTCCAGATTCCAAATACCAAAGAGGCGTTGTTGGATGAAATCCTCTGGGAACGTCAAAAGGAATTTGTGGCAGAAGGAGATGTCCGTTGGTTGGATATGAAACGTCTGGGAGTGAAAACCGAGCGGACAATCGGTGGTGAGACGTTCAAATTGAATGGATACGAGGATTACCGTTACGCTTTCCCGATACCATTGTCTGAGATAAACAACAATAAGTATATTGAACAAAATCCGGGTTGGATATTAAATGATTAAGATTATGAAAACGAAATATTTTATTTATCCTTTATTGATGTTCTCGGGATTGTGTGCTTGTACTCCCGATGAGGATGAATTGGTGGATTTCAGTGATTTTCAAATTGCCAAAGTAGAATTGGGAGCGGATCATCGCCAATTAATAGCGGATGGTATTTCTACATTAACCTTAAATCCGATGCTTTATCAACCGTATAAAATCCAGACGGATGACGGGAGGGACACTATCGTATACGGTAAAATACCGGTGGACCGGCTTGCTGAAGGAACGGTGCAATATTTTTTGGAAGACGGAACTCCGCTGAAAGAGGGCAAATATCGGACAACAGATCTTTCCAAATCCGAACAAGGTTTTTATGTTACCGCGAATGGATTGAAATCGGATGTCTTTAAAGTTTCCATTCGGGAACCGTTTGCAGAGGATGCGTATGAAACGATTACCTATCCGGTTGTATTTCATCTTATTCAAGATAAAACAAAAGTGGAATTAGGACAGGGGGTTGGAGCGGATATTGTAAATTACGCTTTTAACACCATCTATAATTGTTTTGCGCGGACAGCTGCTTTCAGCCCGAATGGAGCCGATACCAAAATCCGTTTCCGGTTGGCTGAATATGACCCTAATGGCAGAAAGATGGAAGAAAAAGGGATAAACCGTTATTCATTGTCCACTTCCGATTTAAATAACTTAAATCCGGAAAAAATAAAGAATAATCCAAAGATTTGTTGGGATTATAAAAGGTATTTGAATATCTGGATTGTTGAAAATATGGGTAATAGTGTATCAACTCCCCATTATATCTTAAATACGGCAGACTTGAATCAAATACAAGGAGTTAGTTTTGAGCAATTATCTTTGGAAGAAATCGAAAAACAGGAATATTCCTTGACGGATATTGGACTTATATATGGTGCTCGGGATTTTGCTATAGAAGATGTAGGTTATCCAACCCAGATGGGTAAGTTCTTCGGTTTATTGGATACTGAAAACCAAAAAGAGGATTACTGCGAGGATACCTTTGCTTACAATACTTATAAAGAACCGTGGAATACAGCTTTGGAAGGTAGTAATTCCCGTTTGAAAATCAGTACGGATGGTTTGATTTTCTACTCTGTAAATATCATGGATGCAAGTAGTTATAAAAATACCATTTCTATGGACCAGGTAAAGCGTATCCGTACGATTACAGACAATTGTCCGCATCGTTGGGCCTGGAAAAGCGACTGGGCATTTACAGGAAAATAAAGATAAAATACTTTTATAATAAAAAATAAATCATAATGACAATCAGAGAGAAAATAAGGAAGATAGCCGTATGGGGATGTTGTTTTATTTTGTTTTCCTGTACGGAAACGAAAGAGGTGATTGAGTATGTGAATCCGTTTATCGGAACTGAACAGGTGGGACATACCTACCCGGGGGCTACGGTCCCTTTCGGTATGGTCCAGCTGAGTCCCGATACCCGGACCGAAGACTGGTCGGCCTGTTCCGGGTATCAATACACCGATACCCTGCTATACGGTTTTTCCCATACTCACATGAGCGGAACGGGAGGGGCTGATCTGGGAGACATCTTGTTTTTACCTTTAACCGGCAACTTCGATGCTACCTGGCTGAAAGAAAAAAAGCAGATGCGCATGCTAAAAGACGGAGAAACCGCAACTGCCGGTTATTACTCTGTAAAATTGGGAAATGGTGTATTATCCGAGCTGACTGCCACCCCGCATTGCGGGGTACACCGTTATACGTATCCTGCCGGGGAACGTTCTCTTTTAGTCGACCTGACCCATTACCTGAAAAAAGAACATATCCATCAACTGGAGTTAAAACAGATCTCGGATACTGAAATCCAGGGAATGCGTTTTTCCAGTGGTTGGGTAAGTAACCAATACATTTATTTCATAGCCCGCTTTTCTGCCCCGATCCGGAAAATCAACGGTTGGTGTGATGGTAAGCTGACTTATGAAAAAGATCTTAAGGGTACCGATATCCGGGCAATTCTGGAATTTGAAAACGGTAATGCACCGGTCGAAGTTTCAGTAGGAATCTCGGCTACCGGTTACGAAGGGGCCCGGAAAAATATAGAGGCCGAAATGCCTTCCCCTAAGTTCGATAAAGCTTTGATGCAGGCTGTTGCCAGTTGGGATACAGAAATGGGACGGATAGATATTTCCGGAGCTACCGACGACGAAAAGACCATTTTCTATACGGCCTTGTATCACACGATGATTTGCCCCAACCTGTTCAGTGATGTAGATTACAAATACCGGGGTATGGATGGAAAACTTCACGAGGGGAAATCTCCTCATTATGCAACTTTTTCCCTGTGGGATACCTATCGGGCTGTACATCCGCTTTATACTGTATTGTATCCGGATTTTAACGCCGACATGATGCGGAGTCTGGTAGAAAAAGGAGAACAAAACGGATATCTGCCGAAATGGGAATTATGGGGGGGAGAAACCGATTGTATGATCGGTTTTCATGCGATCTCGGTTCTGGGAGAAGCCATCGTGAAAGATTTGGGAGGATTCGATTATGAGAAAGCCTATCAGCTTTGTAAAAAAACGTATGAAGCAGGAAGAGATCAGTTCCCTTCCTATGAAAAATACGGTTATGTTCCCAGTAACGAAACCGGACGCAAGAGTGTTTCCAAAACGGTAGAATATGCTTATAATGATTGGTGTCTGGCTCAGATAGCAAAAAGACTGGGACATCAGGAAGATTATGAATTTTACCTGAAGCGTTCCGAAAATTACCGGAATCTGTTCGACGGAGAAACCGGATTTTTCAGGGGGCGTTCCAATACAGGAATATTCGATCCGGATTTTCAGGGAAATTATATGGATAATAATTTCACCGAAGCGACTCCCTGGCAATATCGCCATTATGCTCCGCATGATATCAGAGGCCTGTCCAATTTGCTCGGGGGTCGTGATTCCCTGGCCAAATCGCTGGATGCCCTTTTCGAAGCCGATACGGCTATTTTGGGAAAACGCCTGCCGGATGTAACCGGACGTCTGGGACAGTATGCCCACGGAAACGAACCCAGTCACGGTACGGCATTCTTATATGCCTATTCGTCAGAACCCTGGAAAACCAGTGCTTTAACAAAAAAAATTCTGGCTTGCTTTTATCAGAATACCCCCAGCGGTTTGTGCGGGAATGACGACTGTGGACAAATGTCTGCCTGGTATGTATTTACTTCTATCGGTATGTATCCGATGTGCCCGGGTAGTGATGAATTTATCCTGACAGCACCTGAATTCGATAAAACCGTGATCAATCTGGCTAATGGGAAGAAGTTCACCATCAAAGTAAAAGGCGACCGGGAGGACGTGTATATCGATAAGATCACCTTAAACGGTAAGGAAATAGACCGTAATTACATTAAATATCATGAAATTATGGATGGAGGGGAATTGGTATTTACACTGACCGATAAACCGAATATGAAAAGAGGTCTTAAAGAAGAATCTCTGCCTTATTCGATGACCACGGAAAATAAAGCCCCGATGCCTTACACAACCAGTGACATCCAATATTTTCCGAACGAACGCTCTGTGATTCTGAAAGTGCGGCATCCTCATGCTAAAATTTATTACACCTTGGATGGTAGTGAACCGGATGATCGTTCCACTTTATATACCCAGCCGATCAAGTTGCATGCTTCTGCAACGATAAAAGCAGTTGCGTACGTTGAAGGAAAAACCAAAAGTGACGTAATGGTGGCTGAAGCAATCAAAGCCGACTATTTGCCGGGGAAAAAGGTAAATCCGACCCGTAAAGGCGTTTCTTATGCTTATTACGAAGGTAAAATGAAATCTACTGCCGACATGTTAAAGATGCAACCCTTACGGACAGGTGTTTGTTCCGGTTTTTCTTTCGGGGAGCTGAACCCGGCAGACGATCATTTCGGCGTGATATTTAAAGCTTATATCAAGTTGACACAGAAGGATGTGTATGAATTTATACTGCTGTCTGACGACGGTTCTGTACTCTTTATCGACGGGCAACCGGTGGCATTGAACGACGGTTCGCATTCCACTGCGATGGGAAATGGAAAAATTGCACTGGATGCCGGTTTCCATGAGATCGAAGTCCGTTATATGGAAGATACCGACTGGCAAGAATTAAGAGTAGGTATGATAGGTGGAGGCCACAACAGCTGGGGGGCTCTCAGTTCTATTGCGTATGTAAAATAATCCACTGTATTGTAGGCTTATGGCAAACCATAAGCCTGCAATTCACTAAAAAATCGTATATGATAAATAAAACATTCGCCCTGACGGGATTGATATTGTCCTGTCTGTTTATGACGGTATCGGTACAAGCTCAGAATAAACTGAAATTCAAACCGGACGGGAAGTTCAAAATTGTTCAGATGACAGACATGCACATCAGTTTGAGGGCGGGACAATCCGAAGTGTGCTATGAGCTGATAGAGGAAGCCATCCGGACAGAAAAACCCGATCTGATCGTTTTCACCGGAGATCAGGTCACAGAATATCAGCCTGAAAAAGCCTGGAAACGTTTGGTAAAGCAAATGAAACAAAGCGGTGTCCCCTGGACTATGATTTTCGGGAATCATGATCACGAACAGGGATTGACAAGGGACGAACTGTTCGATATGGTAAAAGCCGCACCGAATTGCCTGATGGAAAAGGGAAATGTCAAAGGTGTCGGTAATTATATTTTGGATATTGAAAGCAAGGATTCGGATAAAACCGCGATGACTCTGTATTTTATGGATTCTCATGCCAATTGCGAACAAGCCCGGGTAGGAGGATATCAATGGATCGATTTTTCACAAATAGACTGGTTTATAGCAGAAAATAAACGGCATCCCTACCCCTCGCTTCTTTTCCTGCATATTCCCCTGCCAGAATATAATGACGCTCTGAAAGGGAAAATTTTCGGAGAGAAACACGAAGATATTTGCTCTCCCCGCCTGAACAGCGGTTTATTTACCGCCTTGAAGGAATCAGGACAAGTGATCGGGGTGTTTGCCGGTCACGATCATGAAAATGATTTTATCGGTACTTATTATGACATCGCTTTAGGTTATGGAAGGGTTTCTGCCGGAAAAAATGCCTATGGGAGTCTGTCTCCCGGAATACGCGTCATCGAACTCACGGAAGGGAAAAGAGAATTCGGGACCTATATCCGGCTGAAAAGCGGAGAGATCAAAGATCGTTGTCAATTTCCGGAATCCTTTCAATCTGAATAACAATAATAAATACCTAAAATGAAAAGGAGTTTCTTACTGGTATTTCTACTTTGGATAAGCATTGGCGGGGGAGTAATCGCCCAGAACCGGAGTATCCGTTTCGAACCGAAGGATTGGAAAAAAGCTGTAGAAAAAGCCCGGAAGGAGAATAAGCTGATTTTTCTGGATTGTCATACCTCCTGGTGCGGGCCTTGTAAAAATTTGGCTGCCAACATTTTTACCAAAGATGCTGTAGCCGATTTCTACAATCAAAACTTTATCAATGTCGATATGGACATGGAAAAGGATGTAGATGGCGTGATGTTATCCAAAGTCTATAAACCGACGGCTTTTCCAACCTTATTGTTTATTGACCCTCATACAGAACTCGTCGTACATCGTGTTACAGGGGGAGGGGATGTGGAATATATCTTGTCTATTGCCCGGGTGGCATTGAGTAGTGATAATACGCTGGCCGGGAGTTGCAGGCGTTATCGTCAGGGCGAACGTTCGCCCGAATTTGTCAAAAAGTTGATGAACGACCTGAAGCTGGCTCATGCAAAAAAAATGCACCGGGAAGTAGCCGAAGCCTATTTCGACCGGTTGAATCAACAGCAGCTGGAAGAAAAAGAAAACTGGGAATTATTCAAAGCCCATATCGATAATCCATACTCCGCTATTTTCAAAAAAATAATGTCCGGTCACATTCATTACGGACGGTTATTCGGAGAAGACGAAGTGGCAAAAGCTTTGCAATGGATTGTGATTATGGAATTGGGAGATATTGCCGGCTCTTCTTTAGAAAATGGTTTACAGGAAACTGAAAACCGTTATCAGGAGTTAATCGGTTTATTAGAATACGCAGATTTTCAAGGTGTCTCGGCTTTGATTACCGATGCCCGTTTTTCTAAAGCCTTATTGCAAGATTGCGGAACTGCCTGGTTGATTGTACAAAATGGGAATTTATATAACCGGACCGAAGATGAAATCTATGGCCTGCCTTTTTTTACATTTTATTACCCGTTGGGGAGTATAATGCCGGTGCTGGAAGACCGGGTGATTCTGACAGAACTGTCGGAAATCATCAACAGGATTAAATTACGTTGTACTTCTATGCCTTATCTGGCGCGTTTAGCTTTAAACAGTGCTGTGATATACGAGAAAATGAGAGAAACCGAAAAGGCAGAACAAGCACGGACTGAATATGAATCTTATTGTAACATGCGATAAAATCCTATTAAAATATGAATAAAATCATCTTATTTCTCCTCTGTTTCCTGTTAGGAAGTTCATTTTCCACTTTTGCTCAGGGCAGGGACAGGGAAATTAAAATTTCCCGCCAACAGGAAAGTCCTGTAAAAACAGTAAAAGTCCGCGGAAAAGGCAAAATCAAAAACGTCGTATTTATGATCGGTGACGGAATGAGTCTGGCCCATATGTATTCAACCTGGGCTGCCAATAAGGGAAAATTGAATCTGGAAAATTGTCAGACCGTCGGTTTAGCTAAAACTTATTGCTATGACCGGCTGATTACGGATTCAGGTGCTGCCGGTACTGCTTTGGCAACCGGACATAAAACACGCTATCATGCTGTCGGAGTAGATCCGGAAGGTAAGCCACTGCTTACTCTGACAGATCTGGCTGCAGCTAAAAGTAAATCTACCGGGGTAGTTGTGACCTGTCGTCTGAACGATGCTACTCCTGCGGCTTTTTGTGCCCATAACAGTGACCGAGACCAGGCAGAAGCACTTATTGCCGATTATGCCGGATGTGGAGTCGATTTTATTTTCGGAGGTGGAAAGAGATATTTTTGTGAACGGAAGGACGGCAGAAACATCCTTGAAGAGATGAAAGCACTGGGGTATCAGACCCCGGAAAATCAGGAGCAACTGGATGCCATACAAACCGGAAAAGTATTGGCTGTATGGGCGGATCATGATTTGCCGCGTCCTTCGGTACGTAAAGAAATGCTTACAGAAAGTACGATGAAAGCGCTCGAACTTCTCTCACAAAATAAAAAAGGATTCTTTCTGATGGTGGAAGCCTCCCAGATCGACGACTATGGACATGCCAATCAACTCGATCCTCTGGTAGAGGAAATTTTGGATTTCGACCGTACGATCGGAAAAGTATTCGAATGGGCGGCTGCTGACGGAGAAACACTCGTTGTCGTAACAGCAGATCATGAAACAGGCGGTCTGACCCTGGTCGGCGGATCTCTCCCGGAAGGTGAGATCATTGGGAAATTTTCTACCGGAGATCATAGTGGAGTCATGGTCCCCGTGTATGCATTTGGGCCCGGAGCGGAACTGTTTACAGGTATTTATGAGAACACGGATATTTTTGAAAAAATCAAGTATTTATTGAAACTCTAAAAAACTAATATATGAAAAGAATCATCTTTATTTTAAGTATTTTCATGATTACAATTTCTTGTAATTCACTCTCTACAAGCGAAAAATCGATACAAGAATATATGCGTACCCAAACAGGTTCTCCTGATTTGGAGATAGAGTTTACTAACGTACAGATCACCAAACAAACCGTCGGGGATAGTATTGACATCTTGCAAAAAATATTTGAGGAGCAAATAAAAGAGAAAGAGAAAACAATAAAAAGGATAGAAAACGACAACCAGGCCTGGCAAAAAGAGCTGGAATCTATGTCCAAAAAAGACCAAAATTATGCATTTCTGGTTCAGATGATGAATTCCAATCAAAGACGAATCAAAGAGTTGCAGGAGAAAGTGATCAAGAATGGGACAGGGTATTATGACGGCCAGGATCCTAAAAAAGTCATCGCTACCCTGGTAAAGTGCGAGATGACCTCGCTTATCAATCCGGTATTAAAGGCGAAACAAACCAAAGAGGGGGTTTTTCTGCTTACTCCGGATGAAACGGTCTGTATCCGTCAGATAAAATAATTTATTATTGTGTAAGATATTTTATGGAAAATCTTTTTTCGGGCAGGTATATTTTTCCTGTCCTGATAGCGTTATTCTTCTTTTGTTCCGCCACCGGAACCTTGGGACAAACGCCGGCAAAACGGGATGTAACCTGCATCATTGCAGCCGATCTGCATTTTGATTTTTTACCCGAAACGGATCAATATTACCATGTCGTGGCGATGAATCGGGTACCGGGACATTGGGTCATGCCTTCAGGGGAAATTATCCGGAAGATAGATGCCGTCATTTTGGCTGGAGACCTTTTTGACAGGGCAAGGCCTGAAATCATCGACCTTTACTGCCAGCGTTATGAATGTGGAAAAGGAGAGAAAAGAATCCACTTTCCGGTTTATCCCGGTTTTGGAAATCATGACCTGGATACGGTTACAGAAGGCAAGACCCCGAATAACGAGGTACACTTGCAGTTGATAAAAAATTATATGGACTCGGTCCTGAGTGTAAAACTGGCCCGCAAGGAAATTCTGAATCTGCATCCGTCGAGTCGGAGTTATTCCTGGAATATCGGTGACGTGCATTTTGTTCATGGGCAAAGATATGCCGGCGATACTTCCTATTGTGAGAGTAACCTGGAATGGCTGAAAGCTGACCTGGAGAAATATGCTTCCCAAGGTAATCCGGTGGTTTATATCCAACATTACGGTACCGATCCCTGGGCAATAAAGTGGTGGCCACAGGAAGCCCGGAATGAATTGTTCGGTTTGCTGGACCATTACAATGTTGCTGCTTTTTTTGCCGGTCATACCCATACGGCTATGCTGCCGACCTATCGCGCCTATCCGATTTATCAGGTGAATAATGCCTGGCCGGATAGAGACGGTAACGGATCGTTTGCTATACTGCAAATTAAAGGAGATCAGGTAGCTGTCGTTTCTTGCCGCTGGAAGGACGGAGAAGGAAATATAGAAACGACAGGACCTGTATTAAGTCGCTCCCTGCCGATTACCCGGAAAGATAAAATTTATTACAATGCTTTTTCACACAATGATTATCAGAGAGAAAATCCTTTGCAGGATGCATTGGCATTCCGTTTCAATTGTGTGGAAACCGATCTTTGGCTGATCGACGGGGAGGTGTATGTCGGACATGAAAAACCGGAACCCGATCCGGCAATCACTTTTGAAAATTTGTATCTGAAGCCACTGATCCGGCGAATTAAGGAAAACGGAGGGAAAGTATATCCCGGAAGTGAACGTCCCTTTTTCCTGATGGCCGATTTTAAAGCGAATGGAGAAGGAATCTATGAAGTTTTGAAAAAACAGATGGAACCTTACCGCAAGTATTTTTGTTCTGTAAAAGATGGCGTATATCAGGAAGGAGCAGTCCTGTTTTTTATTTCCGGGAATCGTCCATTATATTCCCTGCCTTCGGAATCTTTACGGTTTGCTTTTTTAGACGGACAGATCCGGGATCTTGGTAAAGGAATGCCGGCTTCCCTGACTCCGGTGATCAGTGATAATTACCAAAGTTATTTCAGTTGGGACGGCAACGGGGAAATGCCTGAAGAACAGTATAAAAGAATGGTGGAGATAGTGAAAAATGTTCATCAGGAAAAAAAATTGTTCCGTTGGTGGGGGGCGCCCGATACCGAAGCTTTTAAGAGGTTATTTCTACGAACCGGTGTTGATCTGGTGGGTACCGACGACCTGAATCTATTATATAATTTGCTATCGGAAAATGAATAAGCTTGTCTTTTGTGTTATAATAACGTCCCTGATTTTCGGCTGTTCTTTACAGAAAGGCCGGTTGGCCCGGGAAGTGAATCCTTTTGTAGGGACAGGTTTTCACGGACATACTTATCCGGGGGCTACGGTCCCGTTCGGAGCTGTACAGTTGAGTCCGGATACCCGGAAAAACGATTGGGACGCTTGCGCCGGCTATCATTACAGCGATTCGCTTATCTCAGGTTTTTCGCATACGCATCTCAGCGGAACCGGATGTATCGATTTCGGAGATATCCTCGTTTATCCGGCAAGTAGGACACTGGATCCGGAACAAGGAGGGAACTGGCTTTCGCCGCTTCCCTTTTCCCATCGGCAGGAATGGGCATCTCCAGGCTATTATAAAGTGATGTTACCGACAGAAGGAATACAGGCAGAGTTGACCGCTACACCTTACACCGGAGTGCATAGATACCGTTTTGACCGGACAGGTGAAGCGTCTGTTGTCATCGATCTGGCTCATTCGCTGACCAGTGAGACGATTCAGGCTGCTTATTTGGAACAGACCGCTCCGGATGAAATTTCCGGGATGCGGAATACTTCTGCCTGGGTAAACAATCAGCCTATTTATTTTGCGGCCCGCTTTTCTCGTCCGATAGAAACTTTGACTTGGGTAAAAGAGGGAAAGGTATGCCGGGATACTGTTCGGCTCGACGGAGAAAAATTACAGGCTGTCGCTACATTTCATGTAAAGGCCGGGGAAACTATAGAATTGCAGGTCGGTGTTTCGGCTGTCAGTGTCGGGAATGCCCGGTTCAACCGGGAGCATGACCTGATAGGGCAGGATTTCGATGCTGTGCGTAAAAAAGCTGATAAAGAATGGCAGTCACTGCTTTCCGGGATCCGGATCAAAGGCGGGAGTCCGGAAGAAAGGGTGAATTTCTATACAGCCTTATATCACAGTAGTGTCGTTCCTAACCGGATCAATGATGTCAATGGGGAATACCGAAGACACGATATGGGCATCGGGCGGACCGGGAAAGGTAAAAACCGATATTCTACACTTTCCCTTTGGGATACCTTCCGGGCCTGGCATCCGATGATGACCCTGCTGGATACTGCTTTTGTCGCCGATATCGTCCGTTCTGCTCTGGATATTTACGAAATAACCGGCGAATTGCCTGTTTGGCCGTTAGCTTCAGGAGAAACGGGTACTATGATCGGATATCACTCCGTCTCTGTCATCGCAGATGCCTGGATGAAAGGAATTCGCGGTTTCGATGGTGGGAAAGCCTTGGAAGCGATGGTACGGTCGGCTGAAAAAAATACCAAAGGAGCTGATTATTACATCCGGGAGGGCTATATTCCTGCAAATTTCCGTAAGGAATCGGTTTCTTGTTTGTTGGAATTTGCTTATGACGATTGGTGTATTTCCCGGATGGCAGAGGCATTGGGTGAACAGGACATCGCCGGACGTTTTGCCCGGCGTGCCCGTAATTATATCAATGTCTTCGACGGTTCCTGCCGTTTCTTCCGGGGAAAACGCTCGGACGGAAACTGGGAAACACCCTTCAATCCTTATGAGGCTGGACGGTCGTATACCGAGGCCAGTGCCTGGCAATACCGTTTTTTTGTTCCTCATGATGTAAACGGGATGATACAGTTGTTCGGAGGAGAGGAACAATTCCTGCAGGACCTGGACAGTCTGTTTTCGACAACCTCCGTGGTGGAAACTTCCCTTTCAGATATCACCGGGCTGATCGGTCAGTATGCCCAAGGTAACGAACCCAGCCACCACATGGCGTATTTGTATAGTTATGCGGGACAACCCTGGAAAACACAGGCGATGGTCCGCCGTATTCTGAAAGAAATGTACCGGAATACACCCGAAGGGCTTTGCGGTAATGAGGACTGCGGACAAATGTCCGCTTGGTATATCCTGAGTAGTCTCGGCTTCTATCCGGTATGCCCCGGTTCTAACGAATTTGTGTTCACTTCGCCCCTGTTTCCCCAGGCGACCCTAAAGCTGGCAAATGGGAAAACACTGGTCGTTAAAGCCAATGAACCGGAGAAGAACATATATATCGACAAAGTCTGGTTGAACGGTAAGGAAATAGACCGGAATTTTATCACCTATGCCGAGCTGATGCAGGGAGGGGAATTACGTTTTCAGTTATCGGCTGAACCCAATCTGCAACGGGGAATTTCTTCCGGTAGTTTCCCTTATTCTATGAGTAAAGGAAAACAGGTATCTATCCCTTATGTTTCAAAAGATTTGTATTTGTTTGAGGAAGAGATGACTTTCAAGTTGGGTAGTACCACTTCAGATACAGAAATCCGTTATACCCTGGACGGAAAGGAACCGGATCGGACTTCTCCTCTTTGCCGTGATTCCATTCAAGTGAATCACTCCTGTATTTTGAAAGCAAGGGGATTCAAAACAGGATATGCACCAAGCGAACTCCTGACTTTGCAAGTGGAAAAAGCAGTATACCGGCCGGCGTCACAAATTCAGGATACCGGAAAAGGTATCCGTTTTAGGTACTACGAAGGTAAATTCAGTTGTGTTTCGGATCTCGAGAAAACTCAACCGCTGGACTCCGGTTATGTGTCGGCTATCCGTATAGATCGGGCCCCGGCAGACGATCATTTCGGTTATATCTGGGAGGGATGGATTTATATTCCGGAAACCGGAATATATGAATTTGAAACGAGGTCGGATGACGGTAGCGTCCTTTACATCGGTTCTCAAAAAGTCGTAGATAACGACTGTTCACACGGAGCCGTATCCGCCTCCGGGCGAATCGCCCTGGAGCAAGGTTTCCATCCCTATAAACTCCTCTATTTCGAAGACTATGAGGGGCAATTATTGGAATGGAATTGGAAATGACGGAGTCGGTTGTGC
>ENA-OOZT01001319-OOZT01001319.1-human-gut-metagenome-genome-assembly--contig:-NODE-1319-length-17422-cov-7.582139_pt1 | contig 17422 bp, 10 predicted proteins | sample MGYA00241192_ERZ501407 | MGnify/ENA primary metagenome ERZ501407 (study PRJEB25962, sample SAMEA2042911) | human gut metagenome | biome: human gut; feature: human-associated habitat; material: faeces...
TCGGTTGGAATCGCGGCCTCCCGCTATGCGATTTAAAAAATCGGAAAGAAGAGAATCGGTGCCGCAGCGTTCGCTGCGGCGGTGCCTTGCCTCACGCGGTCTGTTTCAAAGAGATGGCCTGACGCGGTTCGGCTTGCCTTCCTGCTTGAAGGTCTTACTTGTTGAGGACCTTCTTCATCAGATTAGCGGAAGCCTTGGCGAGTGCGAACTGGCCGAAGCCCGGATCGATGGAAGCGAGGTTGGAGTTGAGGATCTGGTTGAAAGTGTCGTTGTTCTTCATGATGTTTCCTTTCGGACGACCGCCTGGTTTCTTGCTTCTTTTTTTCTTCTCTACATCGTGCGGTGCGTCGCTATTGTGTTGTTTTTCTTGTTCTTCGTTCTTCTGTTGTTTTTCTGTTGTGCCTTTACTATACGCACGTCGGTATGCGTCTGGCATGCCGCAATCGTCATTTCTATTGTAAAATCATCGGGTTATCTTGAAGAAAATGTGATTACTGTGCCCGCATAACAACACAATCGCCGTATCGTACGCTGACACGAGACGGAACATATCCATTCCCATGTCAACGCACGATACGGCGATATCGGCGTAAATCAGCGGAATAATCGTAAATCAGCGAGGCTGACGGAAGTGACGGTCACCGATTGGATCGAACGGCGTGTGCGGTTCAAGCTGGTACCAGTACGCCACCGACGCGACGTCGTCCTGCCGCTCGAAATTGCCGGCTTCCTCGGTGCCGATCTGCTGCCAGGTGACGCGCAGGTCAGAATCGAAATAAATCGGATCCGGAATGTGCCAGCGGTACAGGCCGCGCATGACGGGTGTGGCCACATCCCAGTAGTCGCTTTCGCGGTGCGCGGCAAGACGCTGCGAATAGAACGGGAATCCCAGGTACGGTCCGGTGAACGTGTTCTCGCGCATGCGGCCATGCTCGTCGAAGTCGGCGAAACTCCACGCGCCGCCGAAGTAGTCTTCCGCTCCGGTGCTGCACCACGTCGGGTACTGTTCATCGCCGTCGATGTACATTTTGACTTCGCCTTCGCCCCACCAGCGGCTTTCCAGCGCGGTCAGCGCAAGGTAGGTGCCGATGTACGCGCCATGGCCGTGCACATTGTCGAGAATCGTGTAGTCACGGGCAATTTCGGTGACGCGTTCGCGGCGCCACTGCGCATGGAAGCGCATCGCATCGGCTGGCAGCGCGTCGTATTCCGTGTAGTCGATTTGGTAGAAGAAGGCCGGCACGTCCTCGTTGTGATCGTTGCGCAGCACAATGCGCGCGTGCTCGAACGGCATGGCGAAATAGCAGTTGAAACCTCGATTTGGCACCACCATGATCGGGATGGAATTGATACGGCAGGCCTGTGCGTGACCGCAGCAGAAGAAATCGCCGATCGGGCACTGCACGGACGGCGTCTCCTCGCCATCCCAATAGAATTCGAGGATGAGATTGCGCAGTACGTTCGGACCGGTCGGGGAAGTGCGGTCGGTGACCGTCATCCAAATGTGGCGAATCACGCCCGGGCCATCGACGTCCATCAGCGTGACCGAATCGCCCGCCTTGATCGTCTGGATGCAAGGGCTGCCCTTACGTGACGGGCCGAGCGCGCTGGCGGCGGTGGCTGCAGTGCCCTTGCCGCCGGTCGGGTTTTCGGCGTTGACGCAACGTGTACGGCCGTGGTCCGTCGCGATTGCTAGCGAATCGAGGGCACCGTTGCCGAAACCGGAAGTCGCCATAGTATTCATATTTGTTCTCCTTACTTGGAAATCTGAAAATCTTGGCAATCGGCCGAACGGGGCCGGCCGATGTTGAAACGTTTCGATTATCCGTATGAAATTATGCTGCCGATATTGCTTGGCCTTGCGATTGGTGTCCGACTGCGGTGCCGGCAATCGCAAGAAAATTTATTGTGTGCCGCCGGACCCCGCTTCCGCAACGGATCCGCGGCGCTTCAGCGCGGGTTCGATGAGCTTGACGGAACCGTTGATATCGGCGCGTTCCTCGATGGCGGAAGTCAGCAGATTCACGGCTTCGGCGCACAGTTCCTCCGGCATGACCGGCATTTCGGTGATGGGGAAGCGCGTAGGCTCGCCCTCGAAATACGTGCCGCACGACAGCACCGAAACGTCCTGCGGAATCGTCATTCCATTGTCGTGCAGCTCCACCAACACTTGGCTGAGCACGCCCGCATTCGCCTGGTTGATGATGGCGGATGGGCGGTCGGGCCGCGCGAAAATGGTGCGGACGAACCGCTTCGCATCGAAACTATCTTCCTCGTAATGCTCGGATTCGATGATTGTCATGCCACGCTCCTTCGCGTGCGCCAGCAGGCTTTCGCGGAAGAGGATGACGTAACCGGAACGGCGGTCGTAATCGGATTCGTTGTTGCGCAGGAACGCGACGGTGCGATGCCCCTTTTCGTACAGAAAATCGACGGCCTTGCGGCCCATCAGCGCGAAATCGATGTCCACGCAGGCGCAGCCGGCATGCGATGACGGATAACCAATCGCCACGCACGGCTTGGGGAAGGTCATGGCCGCGGCCGCACGTTCGTCGTCCTGTTCGACGTCAAGCAGGACGACGCCATCGACGAGATTGCTTTGCGTCACGCGACGAATGTCTTTCGTGGCGTCCGGGCCGGTCAGCAACATCACGTCATAGCCAGCGTTCCTTGCGGCCCATGCGGTGTGCAGAAAGTAGGCGTTGTAGCGGGCTTTGTTGATGTCGCCGCGAATCGGGGAGCTCAGCGCGATGAGCTGGTTGCGCATGCCGCGCATCTTGCGGGCGCTGGCGTCCGGAGTGTAGCCGAGCTTGTCTACGGCAGCCATGACTTTTTCGGTGGTTTTCGCGGAAATCGAACGCTTGCCGGACAGCACGTAGGAAACGGTGCTGGCGGATACTCCGGCTTCGCGGGCGACGTCTTTGATGCCTGTCATTCAGCTCGCTTTCTGTGGTTGTTCCGTACTGTGCGCGTCTGTGCGTCGAATCGTTTCGTCGAAACGTTTCACCTAGCATAACGCAGCGTTACGATTGCTGTCAATCTTCCGTTGCGTCTTTGGTTTCGTATCGTATTTTGCCGGCGATGCGGGGCGGCATAAAGAAAAAGTTGCACGATTCGGCGTCTGTATCGAAACGCCGAATCGTGCGACAGAAAAAGGCAATGCGACCGGTGGTGTGGCCGGCGTTGCGATTGCGGGAAATCAGCCCTTCTTGCCCACCTTGCCGAACGTGAACGCGCGGACGATCGCCACAATGCCGAGCACCACCAGCGCGCAGCCGCCGAAGATGATCATCCAGCCGGTGGACGCCACCGGGCAGAACAGCATCACGCAGCCAGCGATAATCGAAATCAGCGCGTAAATCACAGCCCATGCGGAACTGGGCATACGCCACGATTCCACCAGCGCCATCACGCCTTCCATCATCCAGCCGACGCCCACCACCATGGTGACGACCACTGCCAGCGTCGCGCCGGACAGCGCCGAATTCTTCAGCATGACCACGCCGCCGACGGACAACAGCAGGCCGACCAGAATATCCAGCACACGCCAGCCGCCCGGCAGACCGAGTTCCACGATCGCCGTGACGATACGAACCACGCCGGAAACCACGAAATACGCGCCCAACGCGATCGCTGCGATTTTAAGCGTCGCACCCGGCCAAATAAACAGCGCCAAGCCGAGTACGATGGCGATCACGCCGATGATGCCGTACGCGCCGCGAATCGCGTTCTTCGCACGCTGCGGCAGCCACGATTCCATCAGTTTGAAGGGGCTTACGGGCTTCCATTCGCCGTTGGAATCGTTCGGATTGGGTTGGCCGGGACCGTATGGATAGCCATACGGATAGCCGTAAGGATTATCGAAATAACGCGGGGTTTGCGCGTCGTCCTGTCCGCCGCTTTGCGGGTTCGGATTCATGTTCGGGTTGCTCATAATGTCCCCCTTTTTTCTTTGAGATGCGCCTTAAAACCACTGTTGTTTTAAAGTCGTGTCTCATATTTTAGTCATCATGTCCAATTTCAGCTTTCAACAAAACGCCGAAAACTGTACGGCAAGGCGCAGGACGCACTGCACTGCGCGACGTAAGGCAGCGGGGAAGAAGGACGTGGCGCGACCGGCGATTGTCTCGCAGGCCGCGCCACGTTGCGTAAGTGCGGATGTTGCTGATGTGCGAATACGCTTCCACAACATCCGCGCGAACCTAGAACAGCTCGAACCGCACGTTAAGGCTGAGCGGCTGGTCGGCGGGCAGCTGGTACTGCTCATGCACCGGCGACATCCACGAATCGTCGCCGCCGACGCCCATTTGCGCGGCCAGCAGACGCAGGAACATGTGACGCGGCTTCGGCAGCTCATCCTGATGCAGCGCCTCTTCCAGCATCGTGCTCGAATACGGCAGTAGGCTCATCGCGAACGGCTTTGCGCCGGCACCGCGCTTCACGCGCACACCGTGGCCGGAATCGTCCGTGATCTCCGCCCAACGCACATCCTCATGATTGCCGGTTTCCTGCGGCAGCAGGTACGGCGCGCAATCATCGCCAGCCGTCGTGCTCCATACACCCAGCTTCGCGTGCCTGCGGTCGGCGTACGTCTCTTCCGGACCGGCGCCGTAGAATCGCAGGTTCGCATATTCCACCGGCAGCGCCCATTCGATACCGAACGCCGGAATCGTTGGCAGATCGCCGTTCTTCTCGCCTGGATACTCGACGTCGAGCGAAACGAGGCCGGCCGTGTCGGCAACGTAACGGACCGTCACTTTCGTGCGCTGCGGAATCGCCAATTCGTACGTATACGTGGCTTCCACGGCATTTTCTCCACGATTTGCGATCGCGCAGTCGACGCAACGCGCATACTTTCCTGCGACCGCCCACGCGGCACGTTCGAAAGCGTGTCCAGCACCGCGATCGTTGTCCGTCAGCGGACGGAACGTGGTGATCGACGGGCGGCGCAGCACGAATTCGCGCTCGCCGAACGTATATGAAACCATACCCCCTTGTGTGCGGGAGAACAGTGCTTCACGACCCTGTCCGCGCACGCCGGCGTTCCAGCGGCCAAGGGTGACGGTGCCGTCGGCCGGAGCTCCGGCCGCGTCAACGGCATCTGCAGTGGTCTTCGCACCTGCCACCACGCACTGGCCGAACGCCAGCTCGTAGCCGGCCGGTGCCCAATCGCAAGCGTTGCCAAGCTGCTGCGATACCTCCAAAACCAGCTCTTCGGCGTTGCTGCGGTAGTCATCAACCGGCCAATCGACTTCGAATGAAGCGCTCTCGCCGGCGGCCACGTCGAAACGGCGCGTAGTCGACCATACCGGCTTGCCGTCGGCCAAAATCCGCAGCACGAAGCGATAATCGCCCGTAGACACGAACAGATTGTCGTTCGTAATACGCGCTTCATCGACCGAAACCGCAATTTTCACGTTCGCATACAGCTGCTTGACTTCCTGCGCTTTCGGCGAGGGGGTGCGGTCTGCGAACAGCAGGCCGTCGCCGGAGAATTCGTAATCGCTTGGACGATCGCCGAAATCGCCGCCGTAGCACATGCGTGTCGTGCCGTCGGGCAGCTTGGTCTCGATTGCCTGGTCGATGAAATCCCAAATGAAACCGCCCTGGTACATCGGGTAGCGTTCCAACGCCGTGTATTCGTCCATATTGCCGCACGAATTGCCCATTGCGTGCATGTATTCGCAGGAAATGTACGGCTTCTTTGGACCGTCCGTATGTGCCGGGCTGCCGTCGTTCAGATAGCGTTCGATTTCGTCAGCATGCGCGTACATACGGCTTTCGATGTCCGTCACATCCTCGAATTCGCGCATGTGCACGGAACCCTCGTAATGTACCGGACGATTCGGATCAATCGTGTGCGCGTGGCGATACATCGCACGAAAAACCTCGCCCGCGCTCGACTCGTTGCCAAGCGACCAGATCAGCACGCTCGGATGGTTGTAATCGCGGCGCATCATGCTGTTGATGCGGTCCACGCACGCGCCCTCCCATTCGGGGCGGCTGCCGGGGATGCCGTCTTCAGGACGCTCGACATTGTTTGCCACCCACGTGCCGTGCGTCTCCATATTCGTCTCGTCGATCAGATACAGACCGTACTCGTCGCACAGGTCGTACCAATACTCCTGGTTGGGGTAGTGGGAGGTGCGGATGGCGTTGATGTTGTGCCGCTTGCAGAAGACCACGTCGGAAAGCATGTCCTCGCGGGTGATCGCACGCCCGCGCTTCGCGTCGAATTCGTGGCGGTCCGCGCCTTTGAACACGATGCGCTTGCCATTGAGCGTCATAATGCCGTTTTCGATGCGGAATGTGCGGAAGCCGATCTTCTGCGTCACGGTTTCGATGATGGCGCCGTCATGTCCGACGACGCGTACGGTCAGCGTGTACAGCGTCGGCGATTCCGCGCTCCACGGCGCGATGTTCGTCATTTTGCCGGAATTAAGGGCGATTTCGCCGTTGCAGGCCTGCGTTGATTCCCATACGACATTTCCGTCGCCGTCGCGCAGCGTGCTTTCGATAGTCATCGCGTCGGCGGGGTTGCGCAAGGTGAGTGCCGCGTTGAGTTCGGCGGTGTCGGCCGTACCGGCGGTGTCGGCTGCGGTGTAGTCGGCTTCAAGCTGCACGGTTTCGACGTGCGTATGCGGCTGGGCGGCGAGCTCGACGGTGCGGAACAGGCCGTGCAGTCGCCAGAAATCCTGGTCTTCCAGCCAAGAGGCGCTCGAATATTCGTAGCAGGCGACGGTGAGCGTATGCTCGGCTTCGGGGGAATCGGCGGCGTTGCCATTGCCGTTTCGCAGCGCTTCCGTCACATCGAATTCGCTCGGCGTGAATCCGTCCTCGCCGTAACCCACGAACGTGCCGTCAAGCCATACGTAGATCGCGGTGGCGGCACCGTGGAAGGTGAGGCTGACCGTGCCGTCGTTTTCCAGCGTGCGCGCAAGCTGCGCGTCGAGCGCGAATCGACGGCGGTAGATCGCCACATGGTTGTTTTCCGGAATATTTGGCGCCTGCGGATCCTCGTGACCGTCCCACGGATATTGGATGTTGACGTACTTGTTCTTGAGATAGCCGGCCATCTGCAAGTGGCCCGGCACCTCGATCGCGCCGAAATCGCCATCCTCGAAATCGACGGCCGCGAACGGAGCGCTTTCCACGTCCACGTTGCGCGCTTGTTCGATACGAACCTTCCATTCGCCGTCGAGGCTCTGCTTCGGCTCGCTCGTCTCGCCGATGACATATCGGTGGCTGGAATGTGCCGGCTTGCGGTTCGCTGCGAACACCGTCGGATCGGTGAGCCAGCTTGCACTTGCCGTGGTTGCATGTACGATTGCGAGTTCGGCTGTATCTGCCATCTTGCATCCCCCTGTATTACTTGGTGTCACTGCATCGTTGCGGTTGCGCCGTGCGATGTTGCACGACCGTTTAGTAATGAATTTTACTAACTACCGATAATATATCACACTTCATGGTATCGTGCATCCGTCGCGTGCCATGCATCGTTCCGCCACATGTCCATTTTTCACACGCCGAGGATGTGCGATAATAACAGGATGCGCCGATGGCGTCCGCCCGGTGCCCACAACCGCGCAGCGTTGCCTCGCCTTTGCAAAATGCTTGCGATTCCGCGGATTTTCGATTTCCGCGATTCGAGGCATACGTAAGACGGGGGAGAGCTGACTACTCCGCGGCGCTCCCAAGGAGATCACCATGGATGATCGCAAGAAAGATCAGTCCATCCAGTCCCATGCCAATTTTGACGGCGATTCCGCTACGGGCGATCGCACGCAGATTCGGCAGGATCAGCAAAACCAGCAGCCGCCACAAATCGACCCGTCGCTTGCCGACGCGCAAGCCGTGGCCGCATCGCTCGGCGTCGATCCGAACACCGGTCTGAGCCAAGCCGAAGCTGAACGCCGACTCGCGCAATACGGGCCGAACGAGCTCGCATCCGCACCACCCGTGCCAAAATGGAAGAAGTTCCTGGCGCAGTTCAAAGACCCCCTCGTCTACCTGCTGCTCGCTGCCACCGGCATCTCGCTCATCGCATGGTTCATCGAAAAAGCCAACGCTGCGCCAGGCGCGGAAGGCGGCGAAATACTGCCGTTCGACGCCATCGTCATTGTGCTTATCCTTATCGTCAACGCGGTACTCGGCTACATTCAGGAATCGAAAGCGGAAGAAGCCGTCGAAGCGCTCTCCCAAATGACCGCGCCGCAAACCAACGTGCTGCGCGACGGCAAAATCGCACGCATCAACACCGTCGACGTGGTGCCGGGAGACATGGTCGTGCTCGGTGAAGGCGACTCCATTCCCGCCGACGGACGTCTGCTCGCCGCCGCCAGCCTGCGCGTGGCGGAAGCGAGCCTGACCGGTGAAAGTGTGCCAGTCGGCAAGAACGTCGATACGCTTGCCGAGGCCAAAGCCCTCGGTGATCGCGCCAATATGGTGTTCAACGGCACGTCCGTGACGCAAGGCACCGGCCGTGCCATCGTCACCAGCACCGGAATGCGCACGCAGGTCGGTAAAATCGCGGACCTTCTGCAGGCCACGGATGATGATGACAGTCCGCTGCAGAAGGAAATGAACTACGTTTCCAAGATTCTCGGCATCGCGGTGTGCATTATCGCGGCGGTCGTGCTGGTGGCGCTTGCGCTGACCGAAGGCTTCAACGACATCCACGACGTAATCGATTCGCTGCTGCTATCCGTTTCGCTGGCCGTCGCGGCCGTGCCGGAAGGGCTCGCCGCGATTCTGACAGTCGTGCTCGCGCTCGGCGTGCGCCGCATGGCCGAACATCATGCGATCGTCAAGAAACTGCATTCCGTGGAAACGCTCGGTTCCGCGTCGGTGATCTGCTCCGACAAAACCGGCACGCTCACCCGCAACGAGATGACGGTGGAACGCGTGGTCACGCCGAGCGGTGAGGTGCAGCTGACCGGCACCGGCTATGCGCCAGAAGGCAGAATGATTGCGATTCCCGACGCTGCTCTGTCTGGTTCCGCCGCTTCCGCCGCACAGGTCGAAGCCGTCGCCACGCTCGCAGTGGGCGCGCTGGCCAACGACGGCGAACTGCGCGAAAACACAGGTGCCGGCGATGGTTCCGCTGCTTCCGACATAACGTGGGAAGCCGTCGGCGACCCGACCGAAGTGTCGCTTATCGTCGCCGCACGCAAGGTGAAGGCCGATCGCAAATACGCCAACTACACGCGCATCGGCGAGATTCCATTCACCTCCGACCGCAAACGCATGGCCGTCGTCGCGCAGGACAACGCCGATGCCGGGCGTCTCACCGTCTTCGCCAAGGGTGCCCCCGATGTACTGCTCGGCTACTGCAGCCGCATCGCGGTCAACGGTGCCGTACGACCGATGACGCAAGGCGATCGCCAGCAGATCCTCGCCGCCGTGGAACGCCTGTCCGCCGAAGCGTACCGCACGCTGGGCCAGGCCTACCGTCCGCTCGGCACCGCTTCGCTCGCCGCAGTGCCGGGCGTGCGCATCAACGCCGCCGGTCACGTCGCCGACATCGCCGACCAAAGCGATGTGCTGGAAAGCGACTTGATCTGGGTCGGCATGGTCGGCATCATCGATCCGCCGCGTACCGAAGTGCGCGATTCCGTCGCCGAAGCGCATCGTGCCAGCATCCGCACCGTCATGATTACCGGTGACCATCCGCTTACCGCGGCACGCATCGCCAGCGATCTGGGCATTATTGAAACGGACGGAGACGGCAGCTCGGTCGGCAGCGCCGACCTTAGTAGCAAAGTGCTCACCGGCGTTCAACTCGACGAGCTGCCGGACGAGCAAGCGTTCGACAAGGCCACCCGCGAAATATCCGTGTACGCGCGCGTTGCGCCGGAACACAAGCTGAAAATCGTCGAATCGCTGCAACGGCAAGGCAATATCGTGGCTATGACCGGCGACGGCGTAAACGATGCTCCCGCCGTCAAAACCGCGGACATCGGCGTCGCGATGGGCATCACCGGTACCGAAGTTACCAAGCAGAGTGCCAAGATGATCCTCGCCGACGACAACTTCAGCACCATCGTCGAGGCGGTACGCGAAGGCCGTGGCATTTTCGACAACATCCGTAAGTTCCTGCGCTATCTGCTGAGCTCCAACGTCGGCGAGGTGTTCACCGTCTTCGGCGGTGTGATGCTCGCCGGATTCCTCGGCATCACCCAGCCTGGCAGCCAAGGTGTCACCGTGCCGCTGCTCGCCACGCAGCTGCTGTGGATCAACCTGCTTACCGACGCAGCTCCGGCGCTCGCCATGGGTGTCGACCCGTCCACCGACGACGTGATGGCACGCAAACCGCGCAAACTCACCGATCGCGTGATCGACGGACAGATGTGGGGCGACATCATTTTCATCGGTTTGATTATGGCTGCCGTCACGCTGATTGGCATGGACATGCACCTCGCCGGAGGTCTGTTCACGGACCGTTCCGTGGATGCTGTCGGACATGATGCGCAAATGACTGAGGCGCGCACGATGGGCTTCACCATCCTTGTGTTTGCGCAGATGCTCAACGCGCTGTGCTCTCGCTCGCACGACCAATCGGTGTTCGTTGGACTGTTCGCTAACAAATGGCTGTGGGGTGCGATTGCGTTGTCTGCGCTGTTGCAGGTGGTGGTGATTTACGTGCCGTTCCTCAACACCGCGTTCGGCACGATGCCGCTGTCCGCCGGCGCATGGGCCGAATGCCTTGGATTGGCGATGGTCGTGCTCGTCGCGTCCGAGCTGCGCAAGTGCGTTCTGCGCGCTCTGCGCAAGTAGTCTTTCGTTTTTCCGTCTTCCATCCGCGTTCTGCCGTGCCGTGACCCGTTGCGTCGGCAAAATGCGGATGGATAACGTTGCGTCGGCTTATAGCGCCGCCGCGCTAGACTGGATTGCGATTGGCGGGCGCGCATTGGTTGCGCGTCCGTTCGTATGACGATTGTTCCGGCGTTTTTTGGAGGAATTTCGATGCTGCTGTCCGATCGCGACATTCTCGCCGCACAGGCCGACGGTCATATCTCACTCGATCCGTGGACCCCGGAGATGGTGCAGCCGGCTTCGATTGACGTGCGTTTGGACCGGTTCTTCCGTCTGTTCAACAACCATGCGTATACGTATGTGGATCCGGCGGAGAACCAGGGCGAGCTGACCGAGCAGTTCGAAGTCCGGCCGGACGAGCCGTGGATTCTGCACCCGGGCGAGTTTGCGCTCGGGTCCACATGGGAGTATGTGAAGCTCGATGCATCCATCGCGGCTCGTCTTGAAGGCAAAAGCTCGCTCGGTCGTCTCGGCATCCTTACCCACTCCACCGCGGGCTTCATCGACCCTGGCTTTGAAGGTCATATCACGCTGGAATTGTCCAACGTGTCGACACTGCCGGTGAAGCTGTGGCCGGGCATGAAGATCGGCCAGATGTGCTTCTTCCAGCTGAGCTCGCCGGCCGAGCATCCGTACGGCTCCGCCGGCACCGGCTCGCACTACCAGGGCCAGCGTGGCCCGACCCCGAGCCGCTCCTACGTGAACTTCTATAAGGCCGATATCACTGACTGATGCATCACAGAATCCCCGGCGCGATGTCATGCACGGCGAGCCATCCGCGTAGGTCGCTGAACTCGTCGAGGCTGACGGAGTGGTCGAGCCCACGGTAGCTTTTCGCGGTGAGGAACGTGTGCTCGTCCAGCCAGGCGCTCATGGCGAAAAGCTCCGGCTTGGCGATCACCGTATCGCTGTTGCCGTAACCGAAGAACGTGGGAATATTGAGCGGCGCGATACGGTCGTCGGCAGGCGCGGTGCCGCGGACGAGCCCAGGCGCAAGGAATCCGGACAATGAAATCGACGCACGGTAGCGTTCCGGATGCATGCGCAGCAGATGGATCGCCAGCAAGCCACCTTGGGAAAAGCCGATCGGCACGACGGCACGGTCTTCGGGAACGTTCTGCGACACCCAATCGTCGATAGCCATGGATGCGGCGAACGCGTCGCGGTCGAGGTCTTCGCCGGACGGCACGCAATCATGGAACCAGGAGTACGCGCCTGGAGTGAACGTGCCGGCCGCCTGCAGCGTCAGCGGCGCGCGCAGTGAAGCGTAATCGTTGTATGGTGCGATGTATCGCATCATATCGGCAAGGTCAGCCTCATTCGATCCCCAGCCATGCAGGCACAGGAACAGCGGCCGTTTCGGTGTCGCGTTGCCGCCGCCGCGCGAATACTGGACGTGCGTCACCTGCAGCGGTTCGCCGAAACGGCCCGGCACCACATCCGATTCGCGTCCGATCAGCTCCGTTTTGTTGCTGTTGTCTGCGGTTTGCGGAATTTCATGTTCGATTGCGTCGCTCATACCTTCCCAATATAGCGTGCGTCGATAGCGTGAGAAGGTGGTCGTGAAAAAAGAAGACCCCGGCGGGATTGGCCGCCGGGGAGAGAAAGGAGAGAGAAGAAGAAAGGGTTCAATTGTCGGGAACTCTTGTGTTCCTGGTCAGCTCGTTGTGCTGACAGTTCATATATAACCATTCGATGCTGAGCGCATGTCTGGTGTTTTCTGAAAACTTCCTGAAAATCCGATGGCGATTTCGTTCAGGCGCAATTTGGCACAGTTCCCGACGAACACGATTTCGGCTGGATGCGATTCCAGCCGATCGTCCGCCATTGCGCAATCGTCCGTCGCCACGCGATCCGAACGCCGGAAATCGAAAAAACGTCAGATCTGCGCGTCCGCATCCACGCTCATCACATACACGTTGCGTCGCAGCTGCTTGCTTTGCGCGCGCGTGATGTCGCCCGCCTCGTACATGTCCTGGATCACGCCCAGCTCGATGCCGTAGCTTTCGCGCTTGACCTCCTCGGCCTGTTCCTGCGCTTCGGCGCTGATGCCCATATTCGGCCGCGCCCGCAACGCGGATTCGCTGCGTCGGTAGTCCAACAGCAGGCCGGAGCAGTGCTCGGTGTTGTACGTGTCGCCGCCCATCTCCTCATACAGTCGGTCGATCACATGTTCGATCGCATCCACCTGCACCACACGCGTATGCGCGAACAGCTCATCGTCGCTGAACAGCGGGGTCGTGCGCCGGATGCGGCTGTTCACGCGTCTCACCAGCGTACCTGTACGACGCTGCAATGCGCGCAGACGGCCCTTCAATCGCCAGATCGTACGACCGGAATTATGTTCCGTCTCGATGTGGCGCAGCGAGCTCATGATCTGGTCGAGCAGGCGCTCGCAGGCCTCGGCTTCCAGATCGTTCGCGGCGCGGTTCCCGGTCGGATTCGCCTTGATCGCAGCGCGCACGCCCGCCAGTCGATTCTTGACGTATTCCTTCTCCCAATTCAGCGCGTCGATCTGCAGCCTCATATACCCCTGCGGATCGATTTCGCCGGTGCGTTGCTTCAGTCGCGTGATGCGTTTCGTATACGAGTCGATGACCATGAGCACCGCACGTCGGTTGTCGGGCGTGACGCGTCCCGTCAGCTCCTCGACGGTCCGCCGCAGCACTTCGATGGTGATTTCCGTCATTTCCGTGGACGTGTCCTTATTGCGATTCGGCGCGAGCAGCGGCAGCAGGAAATTCGCCAGCAGCAGCGTCATCACGATCACACCGCCGGCGATGAAGATCAGTTCGTTGCGCATCGGGAAATTCGCGCCCGCCGCGATTGTGTACGGAATCGTGAACATCAGCGACAGTGTGATGGTGCCCTTCGGCCCGCCGAACGTCATGACGGCCGCCGATCGCCAGCGCTTCGCCGTCATCTTGCGTCGCTTGCCGGTGGTGGTGTCGCGCGCCAATCGCAGCATCAGCGAAATCCATAGGAAACGCATGGCGATCACCACGGCCGAAACGGTCAGAATCGCAATCAAAAGCAGCCAATTGCTGACGCGTGGATCGTCCCAGCTGGCGGTCATCGCGGTCGGCAACAGCATGCCCAGCAGAATGAATACGGTGCCGTTCAGCGAAAACGACAGCACTCCCCATACGCTGGACGAGACGATGTTCGTGCGCGCCACGTTCGGGCCGATGCCGGTGCGGTCGAAACGGATGATCAGGCCGGCGGCCACCACCGAAAGAATGCCGGAGACGTGGATCGATTCCGCGCCCAAATACAGGATGAACGGCAGGAACAGCTCCATCAGAATGCGGCTGGTGGTCGTCTCCCAGCCGAAGGAGCGCAGCGATTCGAACAGTATGTCGGCCATCACGCCCAGCACGATGCCGAAAATCGCGCCGCCGAAGAACGAGAACACGAAATGCGCAGCCGATTCGCCCACTTCGAACACGCCGCTGACGGCCGCCGCTATGGCGAACTGGAAGCCGACGATGCCGGACGCGTCGTTGAACAGCGATTCGCCCTTCAGCACGCTCGTCTGCCGTTGTGTCAGCGCCGCCTCCTTGCCGAGCGACGACACCGCGACCGCGTCGGTCGGACCGAGTGCCGCTCCGAGCGCCAACGCGGCGGCGAGCGGAATCGCCGGCCATATGGTGTGCAGCGCGAAACCGACCGCCACCATGGTCGCGATCGCCAGACCGATCGCCAATGACAGCGACAGCTTCACCGACTTGAGCAGCTCCGATTTGTCGATTTCGTGCGCTTCCAAATACAGCAGCGGCGCGATGAACAGTACCATGAACAGTTCAGGGCTGAGCGTCACGTCCGGGAAAAACGGCAGCTGCGACGCCAACGCGCCCAGCGCGATCTGCACAAGGGGGGTTGAGACCTTGGGTATGAAGCGACTTATGAAGGAGGATAATACGACGGCAGCGATGATACATAGAATCAACTCGAATACTGCCAACATGCCTCCTTCGCGCGTGTTTCCAACCTTTTTCAAGGGTACCAAGAGGTAGTTATGAGCATGTTTCGCTGTGGGCGTGAGATGGGGGACCCGCCGTCGTGGCCACGCGCGTCACGTCCGCCACGTTTTCTGTCACGCAGACACGTCCTCCACTACACTGTGGGCTATGCGATGGGATGACGATATGGGGCTGGCGATCGCGCTCGCCAGCGAAGCCGCCGCGGATGGCGAGGTGCCGGTCGGTGCCGTCGTGCTTGCCGCTGACGGACAGGTGATTGGCCGCGGGCGGAACCTGCGTGAGACGCATGCCGATCCGCTTGCCCACGCTGAAGTCAAGGCGATGGCTGAAGCGGCCGCCTCGCTTGGCACTTGGAATCTCGCTGATTGCACGCTTGTCGTTACGTTGGAGCCGTGCCCTATGTGCGCCGGTGCCTGCCTGCAGACGCATATCGGACGTATTGTGTTCGGTGCGTGGGATGCCAAGTTGGGTGCATGCGGTTCGGTATGGGATATTCCCCGCGATCCGCACGTCGGACTTGTACCGGAAGTGATTGGCGGTGTGCGCGAAGCAGAATGCGGGCGATTGATGACCGATTTCTTCGCGCGCCGACGCTAATTACTTTCCGAAAGAAACAAACACGCAGGGCGATGGGAAGAAAAGCGGTATGCAGTATCATCAAAGCGTCATACCAACCAAGAATCGCAAGAAAAGGATGCTGCAATGACGCTCATTCAGACTTTCCACGGCACCGCTTCCAACGGCACACCCCTTACCGCCGTGTATGCCGAGCAGCCGGCTGCCGCCGCAGCTTTTGCTCTGGTGTTCCCCGGCAGCGATTTGCCGAGATTCGTGCATTGGGGTCGCCCGCTCACCGCACCGGAAACCGTGATCAACACGTTCGACGCGCTCGCTCCGCAGCGTGTTTCCGGAGCCCTCGACTACACCGCATGGCCGAGCGTGCTGCCGACACAGTCCGAAGCGTGGTCCGGCTCTGACCGTTTCGACGTGCGCCGTGACGGCGTGGAACTGTTCTGCAAGTTCCAGGTCACCGACATCAAAGCCGAAACCGTGGCCGCCGGCAAAACCTACACCATGGCCGAAAAAGACGGCTACCCCAGCTGGAGCGTGGCCTCCGAGCCCAAGCAGACGCCTACCGTCACCGTCACTGCCGAGGACGTGGAACAATGCGTGAAACTTACGTGGACCTGTGAGCTCGATGAAACCGGCCTCATCCGCCAGCATGCGGAGGTGACGAACACCGGCGAGGGACGACTCGAGATCGGCAAGATCGAACTTGCATTCAGCGTGCCCGCCGACGCCAACGAGATCCTCACCACCACCGGTCACCATCTGCGTGAGCGTTCCCCACAGCGCCAGGACTTCACCATCGGGCGCTTCGCCAAATCCTCCATGATCGGCCGCCCCGACTTCGACGCCACCCTGCTGCTCAGCGTTGGCGAACACGGCTTCGGTTTCACCCACGGCAACGTCTACTCCGCGCACGTGGCATGGAGCGGCAACAGCGTGCTGTCCGCGGAACGACTGCCCTACACCACTGGCGTGATCGGCGGCGGCGAAGTGCTCTTCGGCGGCGAAATCAGCCTTGCCTGCAACGAAAGCTATACCACTCCGTGGCTTGTCGGCTCCTATGGCGAAGGCCTCAACGAAGTCGCCTCCCGATTCCACGGCTATATTCGCCGCGTGCACCGCGACTGGCTTGCCGAACACAACATCGCGCCCAAGCCGCGTCCGGTCATCCTCAACACATGGGAAGCCGTCTACTTCAACCACGATTACGACACCCTGACCGCGCTCGCAGACAAGGCCGTGGAAAGCGGCGTGGAACGCTTCGTCGTGGATGATGGCTGGTTCGGTGCCCGCCGAGATGACACCGCCGGTCTGGGCGATTGGCAGATCTCACAGGACGTTTGGCCCGATGGGGACAAGTCCCTCAAGGCGCTCGCCGACTACGTGCACGGCAAAGGCATGGAGTTCGGCCTGTGGTTCGAACCGGAAATGGTCAACCCGGACTCCGATATGTTCCGCGCCCACCCGGACTGGGTGCTGAAGCCCACCGCCAACCGTCTGCCGATGCAGGGGCGCACTCAGCAGGTCGTCGATCTCGCCAATCCTGACGCGTACGCGTACATCTACGGCGCCATGGACAAGCTCGTCGGCGAACTCGGCATCGACTACATCAAATGGGATCACAACAAATACGTCACCGAAGCGGTGTCGCCGCGCACCGGACGTCCCGCCGTGCACAACCAGACGCTCGCCGTGTATCGGATCTTCACCGACCTGAAAGCGGCCCATCCCGGTCTGGAAATCGAAAGCTGCTCGTCCGGCGGCGGCCGCGTCGACCTCGGTATCCTCGAAGTCGCCGATCGTATCTGGGGTTCCGACTGCGTCGACCCGGTGGAACGCGCCGACATCCAGCGCTACACGTCGCTGCTCGTGCCGCCGGAGATGATCGGAGAGCACGTGGGCGCTTCCCCGGCGCATTCCACGCACCGCGCCACCTCCCAGGAGATGCGCATGGCCATGGCCTTCTTCGGCCACATGGGCATCGAATGGAATCTGCTCAAGGAACCGCAGGAGGACATCGACAAGCTCGCCGAATGGACGGCCGAATTCAAAAA